>Ga0209508_1001474_pt1 | contig 18298 bp, 16 predicted proteins | sample AD_UKC129_MetaG_FD_184427 | JGI IMG/M metagenome (GOLD analysis project Ga0209508, IMG submission 184427) | Active sludge microbial communities of municipal wastewater-treating anaerobic digesters from Canada - AD_UKC129_MetaG (SPAdes) (version 2) | ecosystem: Engineered > Bioreactor > Anaerobic... | reverse complement strand
CATCAAATCGCTGGTCATCCTTTGGGTTCTTGGGAGTATTATTGAAGTCAACCCAAAATACTATCCTGTGCCCAAGCGAGCTTGGTTTTTGATTGCCGGGGCCTTGCATGCCTTCGACGGAATCCTGTGGGTTAAGGGTTATCTTATAACGGACGGCAAAGTACTTAGGTCCACCGCTTGGCAACGATTGAGTTAGCTCCCCTGTCTTTCCGTCAGGCCCTAACGTCAGATATCCCTTCCATCCATCCCAAACTATATTATAGGTGCAACCGTATGAGGAACAACCAATAAAATCCTTCTGTGTCAATGCGGCAAAAGCGATGAACGGAACGCCTGTTATGCATAAAGCGAAAAGTATTAACAGTATTTTTTTCATTTTAATTTACCCCCTCTTTAGTATTTGGGGGCGGCGACTTCTGAAAATATTATGCGTGTCACAAATTATAATGTTGTGAAATCATATTGTCAATACAGAGAGTCATTTATATGATAGTTCATATTAATGAATAACAGATAAGCTGCAGTCAAGCTTTGGGGTCTACCATTACAAAACCACTAAATGAATGGTAGGCCCTGGGTTTTGTTGGACAATTTCGAAATATTGCCGATACTTTTGAATTTGTGATATTATTTTCGAGGTATTTTCCAAGGTTGGTATCAAATACGAATAGGTACTCAAAGCTAGTTTGAACCTTTGCAATGGCGGGATCGTATTGTGGAACAAGGTGGCTGTGGTGTAAAATCGGACCTGATCTCTTGTCTTTAACATGGCAGATTGCGGAGACAAATTGGATCTGGAAAATTGCGAGCATGCTGAAAACTATAGAGCATTCTTTTCAGTTTAACTCTTGCAAAATGATAAGGAGGTATTATGATGACTAGAATGTCAGTTGCAGTAATTGGTGGTGGTAACGGAGCTCGGGCTTTTGCTGGGCACTTGAGCTTAAAAGGCGCTCAGGTAAGGCTTTTGAGCAGTTTTCCACAAGAGTTAGAGGCCATTAAAAGATCAGGAACTATCAATGTTACCGGGGTAGTTAATGGAGAGGGAAAAGTTGAAGTATGTGATGACAACTTTGAAGCTATATCGGACGCACGTCTCATTTTAGTAGTTGTTCCGGCCTTCGCGCATGCTCCTATAGCGCGAGCCGTTACTCCCTATCTTAAAGATGACCACATCGTCGTTTTGAATCCGGGGCGGACCGGAGGAGCTCTTGAATTTTCACACGTGATAAAAAGTGCGAACTGTGAAGCAAAGGTCCATGTTGCCGAAACTCAAACGCTCCTTTATGCTTGTCGCATTGAAGGGCCCACGGGAGTTAGAATTAATGGCATTAAAAAAGAAGTGGCTGTAGCCGCGTTTCCAGCCGATAATACGACAATTGTCTTAAGCGAATTAAATAAATACTTCCCACAATTTAAACCCGTCCCGTCGGTTCTTTACACGAGCCTAATGAATATTGGAGCTGTCTTTCATCCAACAACCGTTTTGCTAAATACAGGAAGAATTGAAAGCGGGGAAACGTTTGAATTTTACAGGGACGGAATGACGCCTGCGGTTACTACAGCGTTAGAAAAAGTCGATGAAGAGCGGTGTGCCATTGCGAGGGCGCTAGACGTTCCGATTTCCTCGGCTTTGGAGTGGTTGCAATCTGCATACGGTGTGAATGAAACAACTTTACGTTCTGCATTGATTAATAATCCCGCGTATCAAGGGATCAAGGCCCCCACATCGCTCAAAGTGCGCTATTTACTTGAAGACGTACCTACCGGATTGATCCCGCTCACATCTTTGGGCGAGCTTGCTGGCATTGATACACCAACTTGTCGTGCTGTTGTGGATTTAGCCTGTGCTGCTTTATCGCATAACTTTTGGGACGAAGGCAGAACTTTAGAGAAGCTGGGATTAAAGGGAATGTCGAAGAAAGAATTGCATGAATATCTCCAACACGGCGTAAGTTGTAGAGGCAAATAAAAACAGCAAACATAATTATCTTATTTAGGAGGTGCAAGCATGAAGTTCACAGCATGGTCTGTATTTGTTGATTTTGCATTAATGGGTGGTCTTTTGGTTCTCGGTCAGTACTTAAGGGCAAAAATAAAATTGTTCCAAAGTTTACTTTTACCGGCTGCTCTTATTGCCGGCGCTTTAGCATGGGTTTTAGGTCCCAATGGTATCCACATATTGCCATTCTCAAACTCCGTAGGTACCTATGCAAGCATCTTGATTATTTTAGTTTTTGCTTCTATGCCTATTGGAGATGAGCCCGTAAATTGGAAGAAGTCAGGACGTGGTATTGGCGAGATGTTTAGCAATTTAACCGGAATAGCCTTAGCGCAATACGGTCTTGGCATGGCAATTTCCTTGTATATATTGGGGCTCGTTTGGAAATTGCACCCTGGTTTTGGGTTAATGTTAGCAACCGGGTTTTATGGTGGTCATGGCACGGCGGCTGCCGTTGGATCGGCATTTGAATCGCTTGGTTGCTGGGACGAAGCTTTAGCGTTGGGCATGACGTCTGCAACAGTCGGGATTATAGGGGGTATAATTGGCGGAGTTTCTTTAATCAATTGGGCTACTCGCAAAAAGATAACAAATTTCATAACTACACCTTCTGAGTTACCTCAAGAGCTTAGGACTGGCATCATTCCAAAGCCAAATCAAAAACCGTACGGTAAAACAACTGTTTCATCAATTTCCATAGATCCTATAACTTTTCATGTTGGTATAATCCTCATACCCTCTGTTTTAGGCTATTACATTTCTAATTGGTTAGGAATCATAAACCCCAATCTTAGGATTCCTGAATTCGCTTCTGCCTTGATAGTTGCGTACGTAGTGCAGCTGATTCTCCGCGCAACTGGCGCTCATGAATATGTGGATCGCAGTACCGTTAACCGCATTAGCGGGGTCGCTACCGATTTTCTGATAGTAGCCGGAATGGAATCGATTAAATTTTCCGTGGTTGTAAAGTATGCCGTTCCTTTGACAATTCTCTTTGTATTTGGGTTCTTGTTGAACTGGTTTTGGTTCATGCGTTTTGGTATGAATATGGCTCGAGAAAATTCCTTTGAAAGAAACATTTTTGTTTGGGGAGCCGCAAACGGTGTCGTCACGACTGGTATATTGCTTCTCCGTGTGGTAGATCCTGAGTTCAAGTCTCGAACTTTAGAAGACGCAGCCATGGCATTAGTGGCAAACCGCCCAATTGTCATTGCTTTGACCGCTTTCCCTCCCATTATGATATGCAGTGGCATGGCAGGACTTTTTACTTGGATTTGCATCGGCGGCTTCATAGTTTTGTTGTTGGCCGCCCGCATTTTCAAATGGTGGAATCCCGGTGCTTCGCCCATTCATAAACAAGGATAAAGAGGAGATGGTGTAAGTAATGTCAGGTAAACTTGAAATTCTTTTTCTGAGCAACAAACAAGTTAATGCTTTGGCTGCCGATAACATGAGTGAAGTAATGCATGACATGGAAAGGGTGCTTTCGTTATTAGATGAGGGCAAGGCGATAAGTCCAAACAAAGCAGTGCTATCTTGGGGCGAGACCGTAGAGGACGAAAATAAATACGGAAGGATTAATGCAATGCCCGGATACATTGGCGGGGAATACGATATGGCCGGCATAAAATGGATTGGCAGCAACCCTCAAAACTATAAACTGGGGCTGCCCAGGGCAACTGTCCTGGTCGTTTTAAACGATCCTGTTACAAAAATCCCTGTTGCCGTATCCGATGGCACGACGGTCAGTGCCAAACGTACAGGTGCTATAGGCGGTGTTGCAGCGAAATACCTATCGGTTTCAAACGCTTCCAACATAACGATATTTGGGGCCGGAGCTCAAGGGCGAACGCAGTTAGAGGCAATATTGCTGGCCAGACCGACGATTAAAAACGTTTACATTAACGACGCATTCTTTGAAAAAGCTCAAGAGTTTGCGGAAGAAATGAGCAAAAAATATGGAATCACCGTGACGCCCATCAAAGAACCGGAACAATATTGCAGTAAGAGCGAAATTATCGTCACAGTCACGACGGCTACGGAACCCATAGTGGAAGCAAGCTGGATCAAACCGGGCACGCTGATGATAAACATGGCAGATTATGAGTTTACCTATGATTGCGTGAAAATGGCAGACAAAATTGTAGTAGATAATTGGGAGAACATTAAACATCGCAAGATTAGTACGGTTGCGCTTATGTACCACGAAGGGTTAATAAAAGACGAAGACATTACGGCTCACATTGGAGAAATTATAAACGGCAAAAAGCCGGGGCGCGAGAGCGACGATGAAATAATTTACTTTAATGCTGTTGGCATGGGCATAGAGGATATTGCCGTGGTAACGCGAGCGTATAAAAAAGCTTTGGCGCAAGGCGTTGGTACTAAAGTAACATATTGGGAATAAAATAATCTCGTTTCTTAAGAGCAAGATCGTAAAGTGCCCTAAGATTAATAGGTGTTAAAGCGCAAAGCAGCATCCTTAAAGGCTGTGTCGATTCTCGTAGAGTTTACATTGTTCGGGGGGTCGACACGGCCTTTAGTTATAACCCTTTAGTTATAACATAGATAAATACCCTGACTTGAAAGAACGGCTTATCTCACCTATCGTTTTTCAATTTCTCATAATTCTAAGTAAAAAAAATATAGCCGCCCCCATTATTTATTACTTATCACACTTTGGAGCAGCTTGCATATTGGTTGTTTATATTAAAGGAGCAGTCTTATTATAGGCGTAGAATCCAAAGGGAATGCCATTCCACCAGGTTACCCCAGCGATGGCATCCTTTGTCTGTGTCATCATATACCCATCAAATCGCTGGTCATCCTTTGGGTTCTTGGGAGTATTATTGAAGTCAACCCAAAATACTATCCTGTGCCCAAGCGAGCTTGGTTTTTGATTGCCGGGGCCTTGCATGCCTTCGACGGAATCCTGCGGGTTAAGGGCTACCTTATATCGAACGGCAGCGAAATCATCCCTTTGGAGACATATGTAGGGAAAATTGGGAAGAGGAAGACAAAGAAGTGGCATTGAAGGGGAGAGAAGTGCGATACGGAAGTTTAACTAGTTGTGATTCATCATTAAAAAAGGAGAACCATTTTAAAGCAGTTCTCCTTTGTGCTCTTTTGATACAAACGCATGTTTCAAACGCATGTTTCAAAACTTAGTATTGTTAGTTTATTGCGTTTGGGGCCGGCTCTCCTCTAGCGAGCAATATGGCAGAATCAACCATGCTTTGAGTCTGGCGCATAATGCTTTCTTTGGTCTGAATGAGTCTGTGAGGTGTAGCTATAACATTGTCCAGTTCAAGCAATGGATTATCCGCCTGCAACGGTTCCTGCTCAAAGACATCGAGCCCAGCTCCAGCAATCTCACAATTCTTTAAGGCCTGGTAGAGAGCCACTTCATCGATAATCGCACCGCGGGCAGTGTTTATAATAAAGGCTGATGGCTTCATAAGTTTAAAGGCTTCTGTACTGAAAAGGTGGCGTGTTCCAGCGGTTAGAGGACAGTGAATGCTGATGTAATCGGAGTATTTAAGCATGTTCTTGAAGTCTATACAAGTTATGCCTATCTCATTAATTTTTGATGAATCTATGTAAGGGTCATAAACGTTGATTTTCATACCTAGTCCCTTTGCAATTCGAGCTACATGGCGGCCAATACGTCCAAATCCCACGAGACCTAGAATCTTGCCATACATTTCTGTGCCCAAAGCGTGCATGTGCTCCGCTGCATGTACGTTCTTATTCAGTGTTATAAGGTGACGCGATAAGGCCAACATGAGCAACACAGCCGATTCTGCCACTGAGATATGGTTGCCTGGAGAAATAATCACTTTGATTCCCATTTTGGTTGCGGCTTCTACATCAATATGGTCCACTCCCACTCCGGCTTTAATGACAGCTTTTAACTTTCTACCCTTCAAAAGCAGTGTTTCATCTACCTTATAGAGGCGTATTAGGAGAACGTCCACTTCGGGAAGCCATGCTATAAAGGCCTCTTCCTCATCTGGTGAAAAATATCTAACGGTGCCCCACTCATTAAGGAGTCTCAGAATAGCCATAACTTCTGGCCTTCGATCCACATCTAATACTGCAAAATTCATAATACCGCCTCCACCGTTAAAGATCCTGGCAAAGGGATACGAGTTTATCATATTCGCCTTCGTGCATGTTGTAGCAGTGTTCAGGCCCTGGATATATCTGTTTGCGGACTTCGCTAACGAAGGTTTTGGCAGCTGCCACGGCTATTTCTTTAAGGTTCGCGTACCGTTTAGCAAAACGTGGCGTCCTTTCAAAAAAGCCAAGAAGGTCATAAAGGTTGATCATGGGAGAGTCGCTGTAAGGGCCAGCTCCGGTTCCTAAGAATGGGATAGAGAGCTTTTCATATATAATTCTGGCCACTTCTTGGGGAACAGACTCTACGACGACGGCTACCGCTCCTGCCTTTTCAAATTCAATTACGTTCTTGATGAGTTGGTAGGCTGCTTCGGCATCTCTTCCTTGGGTTTTATATCCTCCAAGCATATTTATGGACTGGGGAGTGAGTCCCGTATGAGCAACGACCGGAATAGATGCCTCAGTAAGACGGCGAATGAGTGGAACTATCTCTGCACCGCCCTCGATCTTTACGCTATCCGTTCCTGCCTCTTTGAGGTACCGAATAGCATTTCTAACAGCCTCTTCCCCAGAAACTTGGTAGCTTCCAAAAGGCATGTCCCCCATGATAAAAGCGGTGGGAGCTCCCTTGCGGACAGCAATCGCATGCTCAATCATTATATCAAGCTTTGCCCCAAGAGTATCTTCATTTCCAAAGGTAATCATGGATATGGAGTCACCCACGTTTATAATATCAATGCCAGCCTCTTCGGCGATGCATGCCATCGGATAATCGTAAAGAGCGGTACGAGGCATTTTTTCTCCCTTTGCTTTTTTTTCGTAGAGGTACGGAACTCCCTTGCGTTTCATTATGCATTCCTCCTTAATAGTTGTTGTTTATATTTGTTAAAAAGAGCATAGAGAATTGAAGCCACACTAAGAACAAAAAGTACGAGAGAGATGGGTCTAGTGAAGAAGATCGCGTAGCTTCCATTTGAAATAATTAACGACTGCCATAGGGCGTCTTCTGCAATCGGGCCAAGTATAATTCCCAGTACAATCGGGGCGAGGGGAAAATTAAAATGCTCTAGAACGACACCTATCACTCCGAAGACCAGCATGAGCGAGACATCCATAAAGCTATTCTGGATAGCGTATGAACCTGCAACGCTGAACACGATTATGAGAGGTACTAAAATTTTATTAGGAACACGCAAAACCTGAGGAAAGATTTTGAGTCCAGCCAGCCCCATGACAAACATGATGACGTTAGCGACAAGGAGGCTCATTATAAATCCATAGACAACATCCGGCCTCCCGGTAAAGAGCATAGGACCAGGGTTAAGACCATGGATGAGGAGTCCGCCAAGAAGTACTGCGGAAGCCGAGTTTCCCGGGATACCAAGAGTCAGAAGAGGCACAAGGGATCCACCAACAACGGCATTATTGCTTGCTTCAGATGCAGCAACCCCTTCGATAATACCTGTTCCGAAAGTTTCTGGACGGTCAGATTTTCGCTTTGCTTCACTATAACTTACAAAAGAGGCAATATCAGCCCCTGCTCCAGGAAGAATTCCAACAATAGTTCCAATGATAGACGAGCGCAAAAGAGTCTTGCGAATCGAATGGAGTTCCGTCCATGAAGGAAGCGCGTTTCCTATAAGGTTCGACTTTGCAGGAACAGCATTTTTACTATCCGGCTTAAGGCAAAGCCGCAGAGCCTGAGAGAAAGAGAATAATCCAATAAGCGCCGGAACAAGAGAAACGCCATCATAGAGGCCAACATTGCCAAAAGTAAATCTTGGAAAACCTTCTATTGTGTCAAAACCAACCGTTGCAATTAATAACCCAAAAGCACCAGCGAGGAAGCCTTTAATGAGGCTTTTATCATCGGAAAGAGAGATTATGATTGTAAGGCCGAGAACGGCTACCATAAAATATTCTGGAGGTCCAAAGGACAGAGCAAAGGATGCTAGAGGTGGAGCGAGAGAGAGAAGGATCACTGCGCCGAAGATGCCACCAATAAAGGAAGAAACAAGAGCTATCCCTAGCGCTTTTGCTCCCTGTCCTTTTTGCGTCATAGGATATCCGTCAAATACAGTTGCGCAAGATGCAGCTGTGCCAGGGGTTCTCAAAAGTATGGCAGAAATAGATCCTCCATAAACAGACCCATTATATAAGCCACCTAACATGGCGAGACCTGCTATAGGAGACAAAGAAAATGTAAAGGGAACAAAAAGGGCTATGCCCATTGTGGTAGACAATCCCGGCATTGCACCTATGATGATGCCGCAAAAGGTACCGATACCTATAAGTAACAAGTTTGTTAAGCTAAAAAAGCTAACAACACCTAGAGCTATATTTTGAAGAAGATTTATACCCATATTAATATTCCTCCATAATCACTAAAGAGAGAAAGGGAAACGGGGCAGGGGCACCCCTAAAACATAGGCAAAAAGTATAAATATGACCGCAGATGCCCCTACTGATATTGCGGCAATTGTTGCAATTCGCCGCACTCCTAACACTGCCATGCTTGCGCTTGTGTAAATAAAAGTAGATACCACATATCCTAGCCTGGGGATTATAGCTAAATATATTGCCGATAAAACAAAGATTATCACTGGCTTGATCGAGAGAGAAACAGATGCTCCTTCTTTTTTACGCCAGGATTCTATTCCCCACAAAACTGAAAGTACGAAAATAAACATAAGGATCCGTTGTGGAAAATATGCTGATACTTCTGGAAATCCAAGTGTGTGAACGTATAATGCAATTGAGGTGCCGGCAAAAAACATCGCAAGCAGAACATCAAAATTGAAAGACATGACAAACTCCTCTTATATTTTTAATTTCAATTTTTGTAATTACAGAGCTTCGCATTTTTTAGACACCATCATATATTCGGGTAATTTACACTTTTGAATATTGATACCCTATTGCTAATCTGCACTTTCAAGAAGTTGGCGGATGACTTCGCTCTCTTCTGCCAGCTCTTTAGCGTAAGCATTGGGGTCTATGTATTCAAAGGTTTGCCCCATATTTTTAACAGTTTTCAAGTAATCTTCGTCGGTAAGAGCTTTTTTAAAGGCTTCGCGCAAAGTAGTGAGGATCTCGGGATCTAATCCCTTGGGGGCGACGATTGCCCTGCTTGAACTTGAGATAACCCCGTAACCTTGTTCTTTGAAGGTCGGAACTTCGGGCAGTTGTTCGTGGCGCTTTTCAGCCATTATTCCAAGAAGACGAATCTGACCTGACTGTACGAATGGAATGGCTTCATCAACATTGAAGGCAATGAGTTTGACGTGGTTTCCTAAAACGGCAGTACGGGCAGGGCCTGCTCCCTTAAAGGGAACATGGTTTAGGCTGATGCCGACTTCCTTCATAAAGAGCAGAGCTGCAAGATAGTCATCAGAAAACTGTCCACTAGATCCTATTGTAAGAACACCAGGGTTCTCTTTGGCCATGGAAATAAGGTCATCTAGGGTTTTAATTTCAGAGTTTGCATTTACACCAATACAGTGCTCACTACCACCAGCGGGGGCAATCATCTCAAAATCTTCATAGGCATAACTTGTCTTTCGAGTGTAAATGTTAATGAAGAACACGGGGATATTAATCATGCCTACTGTATATCCGTCTGGTTTAGCGCGGGCTATTGTTGAAAAACCTATTTCTCCGTTACCACCTGGCTTATTGACTATAGCGAGGGTTCCACCCAAATACTTGTCCACGTAAGGTTTGAGATTTCGGGCAGAAATGTCAGTGCCGCCTCCAGGAGAGTATGCAACGATAAAACTTACCGCGCTTTCTGGATATTTGGCCTCTGCTGGAAAAACAGTTGAACAAAACACTATCACTAAAGCTACCAATGACATTGCAAATATCTTTTTCAATTATCTCCCTCCAGAGCTTAGTATATTAGCGACTTTTAAGGTTAAAACTATTTGTACCACTGCCGCCTTATTGATAAAACCTTTTCTATTTCTGAAAAATCCTTATTTTTGAGACCATCGAGAATAATAGCGTGACGTCTGTGAAAGAGTTCGACTTGGTCATCGCTACACATATTATTGAGAAGCGAGAGTCGAATTTGATAATAGAGGGAACGTAGAATATTTTTAATAAGGGAAAAATCTGTTTTCTCAAGCAAAAACATGTGAAATTCCATATCCAAATCTGCAAATCCAACAGTTCTAAGCCATGAATCCTTTTCGGCAATCATCCTTTTTTCTTTTTTCATATGCCTATCCAAAAGCGCGAAATCTTCCTTGTTAAGCCTATCTCCCGTAATCAAATCTTCAAACATTCTCAATTCAAGCATTGTGCGAACTTCCATAATTTCTCTCAGTTCTTTTTCTGTATGCTTCGCTACGAACCAACCTACTCGTGGCTTCGCTACAACAATACCTTGATGTTCAAGCTCTTTAAGTGCCTCTCGCACAGGAGATCTGCTTACATTCAACTCTTCTGCTATATCACGTTCGACTATCTGGTCCCCCTTTCTGTACGAATCACCACAAAAAATCTTGCGGCGTAGGTAATCCGCAATATAGTGATTCAGGTTTTCTGGTAAAACAACCTTTGCTTCTTGATTCACAAGAATCCCTCCATATGCTTGGTGGTCTACTGTCGACCAACAATGATTATAATAAGTAAATAAGAAAAGTCAAGTGCTCAAAATTGTCTCATCTAAAACCTGCTAAAACCTGGATTAAAACCGAAGCCTGTATCCTTCGTTCAATGGCTCAAGATTAAAAAAGAGCCTCAAAGAAGATAAAAGGGGCGCATAACGGGGGTCATTTTAAAGAGAGCGGTTACAATAGGGGCCTTCCTTTATGCTATCGAAAGGAAGGCCCCATCACGCACGATATCACTTTTCCTGTTTCTACAGACCTTAATGGTTTCACTGTGTTAAGACCTTATCCGGCCTTAACGCTGGACATCACCTTAGTCCCAGATGTCATAAATAGGACAAGAACGGACATTACACATATTACGGTAACTAAAGGTCGGTGGTAAAATGCTGCAAAGCCAGCAACGGCAAAAGCTATTCGATGCCATGAAGATAGGGGAGCTCGTGCATAGCCTGTCATGGCAAAGGCAATGCCGGCGAGGGCTCCGATGCCGCTCAAAATAGAGAATAAAATTTGTATCGGAGTTCCTTGAAAAATAAGTCCTAAATCATAGCAAAATGCAAAGGGCACGACGAATGCTAAGACGCCAAGCCTACAGGCCGTGAAACCTGTTTTGTTGGGATCTGAACCTGCAATAGATGAAGCAGCATAGGCTGCCAGTGCAACTGGCGGTGTAATATTTGACACTATGGCGTAGTAAAAAACAAAAAGGTGTGAAGCTAGCGGGTTAAATCCTATTTTGACAAGGGCAGGCACACCCAAAGCAGCGGCGAGAATGTAGGCGCTGGTTGTTGGCAACCCCATGCCCAGGATAAGTGAAACGATAGCTATTAAAAGCAGTGCTAATAAGGGAATGCCGTGGGCTATGCTAAGCACAGCGCTTACAAATTTGAAACCAACGCCGGAAAGAGCAACGGACCCAACAACTAATCCGGCAGAGGCACAAGCCAGGCAAATAATGGGAATACTTCTGGCTCCGTCATGGATAGCTTCAATTACTTTCTTTGGCCCCATTCTATGTTTAGGATCAAAGAGCGACATGCTCCAAGATAAAACAATTCCCGCAATAGCTCCATACATAGGTGTGTATCCGGCTAGCAGCATAAAGACAAGTAGGGCAATGGGCGACATCAAGTACAGTCGTTTAAGAACGGTCTTTTTAGATGGAAGTTCATCCGGTGGAAGTCCTTTTAGACCATCTCTGAGGGCGACTAGATGAGTCATTAAGAGAACGGCGCCATAATAGAATAGAGAAGGGAGCACGGCAGCTATCATTATTACTTTAAAAGGGACCCCTAAAAGAGCAGCCATAACAAAGGCTCCCGCTCCCATTATTGGCGGCATGAGCTGCCCTCCTGCACTGGCAACCGCTTCTACAGCTCCGGCAAAGTGAGGCTTATACCCAATGCGCTTCATTAAGGGAATGGTAAAGGAGCCGGTTCCATAAACATTAGCGACAGCTGATCCTGAAATAGAACCAAATAGAGCAGAACTTACTACTGCAATTTTGGCAGGTCCTCCCGCTGCGGTTCCGGTAAAGGCTTGTGCAAACTCCATGAAATATTCTCCGATGCCACTTTTTTCTAAGAAACTGCCGAAAATTAAAAATATCATGACAAAGGTCGCAGATACACCTAAAGACGTCGAAAAAATACCTTCGTCTGTAAGATACATGCCCTCAATAAGTCTATCGAATTCGGTCGGAATACCCCTGAGAACGGCAGGAAGTAAGCTAGTGTCGCACACATATGTATAAATTACAAAAGCCAACGCTACGATTACAAGAGGTAACCCTACGACGCGTCGAGTAGCTTCTAAAAGCAGTAGAATAAGCATAGTGCCAAGTACCATCTGAATCATGGTGATATCGTCTACGCCCTGGATACGCATCATTATTTGGTCGTAGTGCATTATGATGTATATTCCAGGTGCCGTAGAAGCTACGGCAAGTATCCAGTCGTACCAAGGGACTTTGTTCTCAGGGAGTTCTCTTTTCTTCGAAGAGGCAAAGGGGTAAAGAATGAATGCCATTGGTAGCACCCATGTTAGGTGAATTGCTCGCTGTAAATATGCTTCAAAGGATCCAAAAACAGCTGTGTAAAGATGAAATAAGCCCAGAGCAAGGACATAGACATAGAAAGCCTTTGCTACAGCGCCTTCAAGTTTTCTCATAAGACGAAACACCTCCTTGACAAAAATCGCAAAGCAAAGGGCAGGCTCAGAAGCCCGCCCTTAATCTTTTTTCGAGCAGTAAGAAAGTTCAACCGCTCAATAAGCTACTTCTTAGAAGCGGCTTCTGTCCAGTATTTAACAGCTCCAGCGTGACTCTTAATGGGATCACCTGGAATTGCCGTGGCCGGATCTAATTCCTTCATGTCAACAACGGCCTTGGCAAGAGTATCTTGATTTTCATGCATTGCCTTGCATAGGTTATATACAAGGTCTTCGTCCAAGTCATTGCGCACTACTATGCAGGTATAATCTCCAACTACCTTTACGGGTTCATCTTTGACAGACTTGTAAATGCCAGGATCTACTGTGAAGGTTACTGTGCCGTAATCAACACCAATCTTATCGAGGGTTTCCTGTTCCATTCCTAGGATAACTACGTCTGTCTGGCTTTCAATTTGCATTACAATGGAGGCAACTTTGCCCACGGAGAAGGCAAAGACGTCAAGATGGTTATCGGCAATCAGGTCTGCACCGTCGGAGTAGGAAGCGTATTCTACAGAGCCACCCCATTCTTTCAGAGCATTACGATAGTCAAGTCCAAAGCCGGACTTAAAAACGGCATTGACCATGAACTCGGAGCCAGTTCCGGTCTTCAGTGTTGCAAAACGAGTTGGTATCTTACGAGCAACCAAATCGTCAAGGGACTTAATGTTATGTTTCTCCACAAAATCTTTGCGGGCAATAAAATAAGTGTACTGAGTATAGAGGTTTGCCAGTATAGTTGCGTTCTCAACGGGAGTTTCAAAGGGAGGCATGCCACCTTTTTGAGCAACGGCAACCATAGAAGTATTGGAAAAACCAAGATCGCCTTTTCCCTTATCTGCATTGATAATGTTGGCAATAGCACCGCCGCTTATGCTCGTAGTGGGGATAACCGTCTGAGTCCAGAGGTCAGCGAGGGCGCCGCCCAAAGCAAACCAGTTTCCGCCTGGAGGTCCAGCCATAAAGCGAAGCTGGGAAGGCGTATCAGCAAAACCGACAGAAGTGAAAAACACGCAGATCAACGCGAGTGACACAATGAAGCTTCTTTTCAAGATAAACCCTCCTTACTGTTTTTAAAGATTAATTTATGAAGACAAAAGTCACACCTAATCCCCGGATAACTTTACAAGGCTTAAGAAACTATGTCAAGAATGTTTTTTGGCTTTATTTCAACCAGTGTGGAAAATTTTAGGCGGCAAGAGCCGGGGCTGATCGTTCTGATATAGGTTTCTGCGTTACAAAAATTACAAACTTGACCAAAGGCAGGCCGATTCTCAGGACGTATTAAACCCTAAAAAAAGACAGCTGTTATAATATTATTGTCTATGAATAAAAAGGCAGAGAACGCTTAAAATTCCTAAAATACCTGCCTTAATTTTTATATTTTATATATTGAAAAAGAAATCGCGGAAGACATAACGAGGGTCTTTAAGCGTAAAATATGCCATTTCTGAAGGAGGTTAAGACAATGAAAAAGGAAATATCCGGCGTGACGATCGAATGCGTAAAAGGAGATATAGTGAAACAACCCGACGTAACCGCTATCGTCAATGCTGCCAATGCCTGGTTAAGGATGGGTGGGGGAGTTGCAGGCGCCATTCACAGGGCTGCCGGGCCCGGTCTTGAAGAAGAATGCCGCCCACTTGCGCCCATAAAACCCGGAGAGGCGGTAATTACGGGAGGACACAACCTTCCAAATAAATACGTCATTCACTGTCTTGGCCCACGTTACGGGATAGACAAACCTGAAGACAAGCTTTTGGCAGATTGCTACAGAAATGCATTAAAATTGGCAGATGAACACGAAATAGATTCCATCGCCTTCCCGGCCATTTCCACGGGCATATTTGGCTATCCGGTCGAAGAGGCGGCAGAAGTTGCCCTTAAAACGGTCAAAGAGGTAATACCAGCACTCAAACATGTAAAGCTCATTCGATTTGTACTTCACAGTGACTTTGACCTCAAGGTTCACGAGAAAGTGCTGGAAAGCCTGTAGGCTACTTAGAATAAGCGGCTTAACATCGGGCTTCTTTGCTATATAGGCCTTCGAGTGTTATTGTTTTGGACCGGAATGTATAGCAAATTACATTATTAACGATCGGGATTTCCTAAGCGAGCATAAGAAACTAGCATTACGAGAAGTTATAGTTTCGCTGTAATGGTAGATTGGTAATAGAACGAGATGAAGATAGTTTCTTTGTTTCCGCTAATAGCGAGGTTGTTCCTCTCAAGGCTAACCAGTGGAGGAGTTCTTGTAAACTTTCATGAGGCCATTTGGTTGCACATAGTTGATTTCTTAGAGAGCAGATGGGCTAATTTTTGAGCATTGAACGTTGGGGATATTTCCGCTTATCAAATCCCCCCAAAAGTCCTTCAAATTTTCTTTAAGTTCTTTCAGCGCTTCTCCTTGAGCCCAGTAATCGGGGAACTCTTCGAAATAACCGACCCACATATTGCCATCTTGCCAATGTATAAATTTTTGCTTCATTGACCATCGGCCTCCCACTTTATCCCTTTTATCATGCAATAGCGAAAATTACTAAGATGTAGGCGGCCTCACAGACAAGATCATAACAACCAAGCTAATTTTAGGCATCCTAAAAGAGTTTAATCAGAATTTCCAAAATTTTGTTATAGAATATAATGTAATGATTAAGGGAGGTAGTTCCTGCGAGGAGGAAATGTAGTGCAAGAAATTTGGTATATTTTTAAGGACGATAAACTCCTTTTGTGTCGTTCTTCTGAACCAAGGCTTTTGACCTCTTGCGATGTTGGGGCACTTTCTGGGTTGTTGATAAATAAAGGAACTGTCGTAATAGGCGATCGTGATAAAGGCAAGGTCATCAACGAATTTTGGGGAGAAATGGCCCATAACGCTGCAGTCCCGGGAAACATGATTACCATGGGATTGCGCGAAGTGGGATCGACTTTTGGCGAAGAAGTCTTTTATAAAGCTGCAAGGGCATTTCAGTTGATGAAGTGGTACGGGCATCATTTATTTTGCATGTCCTGTGGCGGTAGGCTAAAGCCTTCGCCATTTGACAACGGAAAAATTTGTCCCTCCTGTGGGGCAATCTTTTATCCTCCCGTGACGCCTGCCATTATAGTGGCAGTTGAAAGGGAAGGAAAAATACTTCTTGCAAGAAACGCCAACTTTCCCCCCGGCCGATATAGCGTAATCGCGGGGTTCGTCGAGCCTGGGGAAAGCTTTGAGGATGCGGTCAGGCGAGAAGTAAAAGAAGAAGTTTCCGTAGAAGTAAAAAACATCCGTTATTTTGGAAGCCAACCGTGGCCCTTTCCTCACACGATCATGGTTGGTTTTACCGCTCAGTGGGCTTCGGGAGAAATAAAGCCGGATGGTAGGGAGATCCTGGATGCCCGGTGGTTCGCCCCTGATGAGTTGCCCGATATCCCATCAGGCATCAGCATATCGCGCAAGCTCATAGATCATTTTAGGCAATATAATATCTGATCCACCGAAATTCAAGATTCAAGATCTGACCCTCCTAGCTTCTAGGATTACTAAAAGTTCCAAAACTTTCTTGATATGATCTAGGACAATAGGGTCTAAGTCTTTGAGCATTTCACTAACATAATCGGTGTAACGTTTGATGATTTTTGAAACCTCATTTACACCTTTATCGGTAATTCTTATGTAGCAAACCCGACCGTCTACCGGTGAAGGTTCTCTAAAAACATAGCTTTTGTTTTCCAACCGATCTATGATTTTACTTGTTCCACTTTTCGTGATGTTCAATTTTTTCGCCATTTCTAGTACTGTGATATCATCGTATTCACATAATTTTTTCAATGCTATAAATTCAATAAATGATAAATCTCCGCAATATTTACCGCCAAGGCCTTGACTTCCGAAACACCACGATAACTCCTGGATTAAATTATAAATATCAAACATTATTCTATTCACATTTTTCCTCCTGCACGGCAATATTGTTTACATTATTTAGAAAATTTTACCAACAATAGTTTCCATTGTCAACTAGAAAGCAGCTTTATTTCAAATAGTGTGGAAAGCTTCAAGCGGTGAGAACTCACACATCATCTTTCTGACATAGACCTCTGTGTTTTTTAAGCCAAAGGAGATTCGTTTTAGCATTTTAGCATTCGTGCTCCATCCTTCGGCATAGGTATTGGTAATCTTTTTGTTGAAATAGTCCTTGACATCCAAAGTAAAATTGTATAAGATTCAACCACAAAGAGTTAGTCATCACTAACTATAAATTCTATGCGGTCCCTTTTCTTGATTAAACTACACACTCAGCACCTACGGGAAAGGAAATGACTAACCTTGAGGTTAGTCATGGCTAACTCACAATGTACCTGTACAGCCTCTGGGCGAGCATGAAGAAGAGTAGATGAAAAAATAGTAGTAAAGGAGGATGGAAGTGGATGAAAATTCGATTGAAGGCGATATTGGCAATTTTGGCGGTCTTTTTATTTTCTGCAGCAACAGCGTATGCACATACCCCGATACTATACGTAGAAGACCTGAAAGATGGAACAATCTATGTGGAAGGAGGGTTTTCCGATGGATCCTCTGCTGCTGGCATAAGGATCTATCTGGTGGAGGATTCTGTCTTTGAGGGAAACACCTCAGTTCGAGATGAGTATTTGGAGGCCCTGTTTGCGAGTGAGCCTTCGGAAAGGGCAGCTTACTTAGAAAAACTTGGATGCAAAATTGATGGCCACGGCAAGGATTTCAGCTATTCAGATTTGAAACCTGAATTATTTGAGAAAAAACTCATTATATTCCAATCTCAGCTCGATGAACACGGCGAACTGGTTCTGAGCAAACCCGAGGGCAAGTATCTGGTAGTTTTCGATGCGGGCCCGGGTCATGTGGTCGTCAAACAAGGCCCCGAGCTTACAGGCGCGGAAAAAAAGAGTATCTTAAATAAAGCGGCAAAGGAGACGAACGTGAATGGCTAAAATATGCAGGTTTTTTGAAAAAGTTCTGTTTGCTGTATCGTTGAGTCTTGCGATTGTTTTGGCGTATTCCGCCTCTTCCATGGCACATTTTCAAATGATCTTGCCTTCGGATGACATCATAGAAGAGGGCGAAAGCAACGAAATCGATCTCCAGATAATATTCACTCACCCTGCAGAGGCTCATTACACTATGAACATGGAAAAACCGCTTAAATTTGGGGTTTTTCACAAGAAGAAAACACAAGATCTCACCGATGGGCTTAAGGATTTCGAGTTTCATGGAGCAAAGTCTTGGAAGAGTAAATTTGTGGCAAAGGGTGGGGGCGACTTCGTGTTTTATCTTGTGCCGCGCCCCTATTACGAAGACATGGAACAGACTTACATAACCCAATAC
>Ga0209508_1001460_pt1 | contig 18405 bp, 22 predicted proteins | sample AD_UKC129_MetaG_FD_184427 | JGI IMG/M metagenome (GOLD analysis project Ga0209508, IMG submission 184427) | Active sludge microbial communities of municipal wastewater-treating anaerobic digesters from Canada - AD_UKC129_MetaG (SPAdes) (version 2) | ecosystem: Engineered > Bioreactor > Anaerobic... | reverse complement strand
ATTGGTCTTCTTGTACATCCTTTTTCCTGTGAAACGATAATTGGAATTCACCGTGGGGGGAAGTTTTTCACTATAACATAAAAAAATTGATGTGTTAGCTTTGACTTCCATAGATAAAGCCCCTTTCTGTATTGGTATGTATTTATACTATAATGAAAGGGGCTTTTTGTCAAGCCAATATTTGCTAAAAACTTTTAATATGGGAAAAAATACAAAACTTGCAAAAATTACCTGTTACCAGAATTCACAAAAATTGCAGAACTTGCAAAAATTGTGAATGAAGAACTTCAAGCTGCCGGGCGGGAAATTACAACAATCGCAAAAATTCCAGAACTTGAAAAAATTGCATGGCAAAAATTTCCTAGGACGACCACTTCTTCCCCGACCTGGCAAGTTCCCACATCACAAGATCAAAATGTTCTTCAGAACATTCGGTGTCAAGAAGCATAGTAAGCGGGACATCGTTTATTCTGAACTTGGCAAAGATGCCATCTTCAAAAAGTTCTATGCTGCCCGCGGGCTTACCTTCCACCTTGGCCATTCTTTTTAATACTTTGAAGATAGGTAAAAATAGGCTTTCGATATATTCCGGGTTTTCGCCGAATAGTTCTACACTTTTTTCTTTTTTCCATCTTTCGAAGTCCACCTGCAGAATTATTTCCCTTAATGTCATCCCAATTCTCCTTAACGTTCCACGACAAAACGTTTTCCCCCATTATTCGTTCTGTCGCAAAACAAGATGTTGAACGATATCGTATTTATCATGGTCCGGAAAGAACACAAATCTGCCGTCTGGTGCGATATTTCCCTGCAATATTTCATTTGCAAGTTCTATCAACCCGTCGGAACCAAAGTCTTTTTCAACGGGAAGTCGCTTTCTTGTGACAACAAAAAATTCTAAGGTTGCATTTTCTAAAAGCTTCCTGTTAAGCTTAGCCTGGTCTATTTCTTCGCGTAATAATAATAGGCTTCCTAGCTTGTTAATGCCGGCGTGGCCAATGTGAAGACAGCTATGACAAAGGGGACACAGCGTTATCAAGTTATCTGGGGAATTGTCGTAATGGCGACCTTCTTTGTGGTGAACATGCATATATTTATCGCAACTAAAGCCACAATAATAGCAAGTATAATTATCACGAAAAAGTACGGTTTTTCTAATGGAATCCCAATTTTTGGGAAGCCCTTCACCTTGCCGCCATTCCTGTACTGCTGATAACCTTAAGCGAACCTTTCCCATGGGATCATCCTTTTTCTTAACTTGTCGGGATCTTTTAGCATTTTCAAACAATAAAAACCATACATTATGTAAGAAGTCCCCCTGTCACCATCGATGCGGGCGGCTTCACGCATACAAAGATCAATAAATTCTTCTGATTCGCGGCGAAAAGTATTGGCGTCAAAGCTGGATTCTATTTCTGGTAAATGGTAAAAGGAATACAAATTTTCCGCCCAAAGACCCTGCAGATAAAGATAAGCTGGCCGACGTTCCCGTATTACATTTCCCAAAACGTCATGAAAATCCAATAGCGCAAATCCTGCTTTATAACACAATCCCCCATGGTGAGTAAAATTTCCCAGCGTAGCTACCCGGCCCATGTTTTGCAAACACAGGTCGGCAACTACAGCCTGCGACATATAATCGCAAAATTCTTCAACGCCTATGCTAAAAACATCTTCAAATTTCATAGACCTTCACTGAATTATCTTCGAAGACGAACTTTAAATTTCCAGTTTCAATCTCGCTGCCAGGGACGGTTTTTATTTTTGTCCCTGATATTTCCATATGCCCATCAAAAAAGATTTCAATAAAATCCATAGAAATCCCCTTTCTTGTTGTTTTAACTGATTTTGGTTTTTCCGGTTCTTTAGTCACTTCCAGCTCTTCAATCGTTTCGGGTTCTTCTTCAATCTTTTTTGTAATTATTTCTGGTTCTTTTGGCTTTTCATCATCAAAAAGCAAACTTTCAACTTTTTTCATTACATCGTCAGTCATTTCTCCCCATCCTTTCAAGATAAGTTTTCCTGAGTTTATCATAAAACCCTGAATCAAGCAAGTGCAGATAAGAAAATATATCCTTCATCAATACATCGGAAATCCTTACTTCGACAATGTCACCATCCCTGTTATAAGAAAATTGTACTTCAGGAATATTAAACCATTCCGCTATATTTTGTGCTAACAACCAATTATCATAAGTAAAATAAAGTACGCCTTCTATAAAACAGCCATTCCAAAATACAATTTCGCCACTAAGAAGCGGCGCAGATAAAGACCACGAAAAATCCGTAAGATATACACGAGATATTTCTTCAAAATTAATTCTGCTATCAACCCATTCATTGGGAATATTCCATTGCGACCTAAGCAACCAATCCCCCGCTTGAATTGCGTCCATTGAATAAAGCATGTCCATCACTTCTTTTTTTATGGACTTAATCTTGCCACGATGTCTGGAAAAAAATGTCGCTTCAACTTGTGTCACATCTTCGCCTTCTACTGTATATTTTATACGCACGTTGTCTTTTGCGCCATAAAGCTCCCGCTCATTTACACTTCCGGCAACTACCGGTACATCTTTAAACACGCTAGCCCATTCTGCTAAACTTTTCTTTTCATTGTAGTAAAGCGTCACTTCCATGGGGCATATCGTATAAAAAGAATAATGTACACGAGACACCAGTTTATCAGGAAAAGGTAATTCATAAAACTTATCATCGGCGTAAATTTTCATCTTCCCTTCTTTTTTTCCTTCGGCAATTTCTAGTACAAAATCCCAACCAAGTGGGATATCCGTAATATTATATTCGTGCTTTTTAGCAAACAGCCACGCTGAAGCAGGAAGATCATCAATGATAATATCGGGAACGAAATTAATTTCCGCCCTTTGTTGCATAGCTCCCACCACAAGATTTTTGAAAACCGATTCATCAAAGGGTTGTTTAGTCGGCCAAAGAAAGAAAAACCCGACAAGAATTCCAATTCCGATAAATAATAAGATCGTCTTCGTTTTCACCATAGCGTCTCCATAAGTGTCATGCCAGTTTGTGCCATAATTTGTCCAGCCACCAAATTCCACACGCTACGCAAGCGACTTATGTTTCCTTCTACTACCAAAATATTGGGCGATATAAACCCCCTGTCAATTTGTTCACCTAGGTTGGGTACAAGTGCGGAAATGTTAGATCCCGTTATTGGGGTAAACATGTCAGCCAACGCACTTGCGGAAAAACCCCAACCAGAAGATATTAAAATTTTTTGTATTTTTCTTGCTTCTTCTTGGGAATTTCTTGTTCTTGCAAAATCACCAAAAGAAAGCCCAATGGTAGACTCAGAAACCCCTAAAGACAAAACAGAAGCGCTGATAAAATCATCGACGTTATTTGATACACTTGTATAAACTTCTACGTGAGAAGAAGTAATTCTTTTAACCATATCTTTGTAAAATCTGGTATCAGGCAACAATGTAAAAAAAGCTAACACACCAATGGAAAACACCAAAATTAAAACAACACCAGCATATCCGCGCTTCATTTTAAAATGACAGTCCCTTCGACATATTCTATTTCCCGCGCGCCTTCGCCCGTAATAATACCAGAATGTACAAGGTCTTCCACAGATTCCGGAAGACGATCATATAATATTTGATAAACTGATATGCCAAGTTTTATGGCTACTTCATCAGCTGCCAGTATAAGTTCCTGTTTGACGTCTTCTGAACTTTTTAAAACGCCCAACGTGGGAAGCACGCCCGTCATTAAAATAGAAATAATCAACAATGAAACGATGAGTTCTACTGCTGTAAATCCTGATCTTCCCATAGCCCTTTCCCCATTAACAACCTAGCTTTGGTGGCGTCACGATCCCATATGATGGCGAAAGGAAGCTCAAGCCCTTCAGCGTGCTGAATATAACCGGTAAGACCATAAATATTTTCTTTCATTCGCGCCACAACTGTGATATCTGCTAGTCTATTACGAGCGCTTATTTCCATTTCTCGTTGCCCCAATTCTATTCCCCAAGCTTCAGTTATGACAATCTTGGTGGGTGAAATGGAAACTAGATTTTTAGGCTCACCGCTGATATCCCAAGTGCCCAAAGTTGGGATAAATTTGTCCCACTTTAGTCTAACGGCATAGCTTTCCATCCACGACCCAAGCCTATCCACCCGAACGGACCAGCCAGACAAATCTTCTACTTCACCCACGGGAAACGCCTTCGACCAAGGGGAAGCAAAGGCGGGGGAAGCCATTAACAAAATTAGAATTACAAACAATTTTTTCACATTACGCCCCCCTTTCTATATTGCACTAACATTTTTATTTCGTTATCTTTTACAGTTATTCCAGGAACATCCATCTTGTACGAATAAATTTCAACATATTCATGTAGCTCACACGTTACCAAAATTCTTATTCCATCAGCAACATTAGAAAATTCAAATTCCATATTTTTTACAATAGAAGGAACCCATATAGCACGTCCCAATTTTTGATTTATCCAGTTTTTAAATTCAGTTAGCGTTAAAGTTTGATTCAAAGGAAATGCGTTCCCGCTTTTTGTGTCTAAAACTAACAATGCATTTAAAATATCCCTAATATCATTTAATGTACTTTCTAATTTTCTTGTATTTTCATTAGCTTTTTGAACACGCGGCGCTGCTGTATCGAAAACCCCAGAAAAATAGACAGCAAGAATAACAGAAAATACAAGAAGCACCATTGTCAAAGCGTACCCCTTACGCATCACCCTGGATCACCGCTTCCATCCTAGCAAGAACACCCATAAGGCTATCTGGGGATATAATGCCCCGTTTCATTTTTTCAAAAGCGTCACCCATTAAATCATGAAAACCCATAGCTAAAAAGAAATCCCGCATTGCTAGTGGCCGCTCGATAAACTTATCCCAACCTTCATATAGCGCTAACGGTGCTATTTCAAAGATACCTATCCTGCCTTTGTATCCACGCCCCTTACATGTAGGACATGTCTTCCCGTCTATTACCCCCGTTCCTTTAAAATAGGTACCATCTTTGGGAATTCCCAAAGTCTTAAGCACTTTTGAAGAAGGTTTGTATTCTTTTGTGCAATCGGGGCAGTTCTTTTGCACTAGACGTTGGGCTATGACCCCATTTAAATTTCCCACGATAAGATAAAGCGGAACCTTCATCGTGGCCAAACGCTGCGGGGCTGTCCATGCGCTGTTTGTATGAAGTGTAGAAAAGACGCTGTGCCCCGTATTAGCCATCTGTGTCGCTATAAGCGCGGTTTCTTCGTCGCGGATTTCCCCAAGAAGTACTATATCGGGGTCCAAACGCATAAGGCTGCGCAAAATACGAGCAAAAGACCGGCCTTCTTTTTCCGATACGGGAATTTGATAAGCATTTTCTAGATGATATTCCACTGGATCTTCTACAGTATAGCAGGCTTGCGATTCCAAATCTAGCATGCGCATAATAGAATTTAATGTAGTTGTCTTTCCCGCAGAAGTGGGCCCCGTGACAAGCAATATGCCCGACGGTTTACTATAAAGCTGTTTTACTATATCAAGATCGTGCTCCAAAAACCCAAGTTCAGACAATGACAGTTGAGCATGACGGTAAAGGATACGAAACTGCAGCTTCACCCCATCAAGGATATTTGACATCAAATAAGTTGGGATAGCCGCTACACGTACATCGAACATAATTCGATTAAATGGAAATTCCATCCCGCCGTCTTGCGGCTCCCGTTTTCTGGTGGTGTCCATATTCGCCATGGTCATCACGCGGTTTACTAGTGTATTGTATTCATTAGCGCTATAACGCGCATCTTTCATATAATCTTTCATCACGCCATCAATGCGTGTTCGAATCCACAAACCGCCTTTAGAATGCAACGGGCTAATGTGTATATCAGTGCCGTTCTGTGCTATTGCTGAAGTTAGCACGTCAAAAAGAAGTTTACCAGCAGCTTGTTCTTCATCCCTGTCAAATATTGCAACAGACGCTGTCCCAGATATTTCGGCAAGAATAGAATCTATTTCGGAAGTATCAGCAAGATACCCGATTATTTCTGTACTTACGTCATAAATGGAAATCCCAATGTCATGGCTTGCAAAATATTGTTTAACGTAATTATCAACAAGCATAGAAACTTCATCGTATATCCACGGGTCGGACAAAATGACATGAAATTTCCAAATTTGAGTAGTCTGATCAATTTGAGTTTCTATTTCAAGTTTAAAAGGAATAACGCCCAAACGCACAATTGTATCTATGGAAAATTCCGATATGAAATAATAGTCAGCGCCCATACCATCAAGAACGCGCCTGTCAAGATGCTGTATATAGGGCATTTCAAGATACTGCGAAAAAACTTCAAGCACGTCTGATTCAGTAATATAACCAAGCTCAGCCAACGCGGCACCCAGACGGACGCCTTTCTGTTTCTGATATTCTAAAGCTTCCGTTAATTGTTCTTTGTTGATTTTTCCTTTTTCAACAAGAAGATCACCTAAAAGTCTTAAAGATGGAAGATTTTTTATCCAGCTCATGCCGTCACCTACTTTAACGGGGGAACCCAGACAGATTCTTCGACTTTATTTTCTTCTTTGTCTTCGGCTTTATTTTCTTCTTTATCTTCAGTTTTGTCTTCTTTCTTTTCTGGCTCAGGCGATTTAGTTTCTTTTAATTCTTCTGTCGATTTTGTTTCTTCAGTAACAGTTTTTTCAGATTTAACTTCTTCAGAATTCGCTGGTTCTTCGGTTTCTTCGGATTTTTTTAAACTTTCTACCATGGCTTGCCATTTCTTTTGATATTCTTCTTCACTTCGCGGCGTCTTTTTTGGTTTAGCATTTTCTTCTGGTACAATTTCAGCTGCTTCTTTCACAATTTCTTTTACATCTTGTGAAACATCTTTTACTTCTGAAGAACTTTCTTCAGCAGCGGTATTTATAACATCTTTTGAATCCGTGATTTGAGCAATTAGCTTGTCTATGTCTTTTTCAGACGTCTTTTCCGGCGTCTTAGCAATCGGCTTAATATCTACAGTAAGATCTTCATATTTTTTAGAAAGCTCTTCAGGAAGCCCAGACCCAGAATAAAGTTCAACTATAGATGGACGCAAGAAGACTATAACAGTACTTCTTTCTGTTTCGGTGTTTGTGCTTTTAAAAAGTTCACCGAAAAGCGGAATATCGCCCAGAATCGGCACCTTAGATAAGCTTTTAATGTCCCGGTCGTTTATCAGCCCGCCGATAACGATAGTTTCCTGGGGGCTAAGTAGCATTTCTGTTTCCACGCGTCTTTCGGAAATGATAGGCGCAGTTACATCGCCAAGGCGTTGTTCGCCCACTATAGAAGAAGCGCGCGGCGTTACAGTTATATATATCGACCCATCATCGAGCACGACGGGAAGCATTTCTAATGATATACCAACATTTTTCCATTCTGTGTTGATTTCTCCATCGCCATCTTTCGTTAATATTGGCATCTGTGTTTCGGAAATAAACGTAGCTTTACGTCCAGACATCACGCGTACTTTTGGATTAGCAAGAACCCTGCCACGCCCCGTACCCTGAAGCGCTGTAAGTGTAGCTTCTGCTTCCCAGGGTGATATTCGCCAAAATTGGCCAAAACGGGTCGTATAGTATTTCATTGGATCGTTTTCTGGGTTTTGCGCTGGAGCTTCTTCTTGAAACTTTAACGGATTAGTCATCATATTCCAATTAACGCCCAAGTCTTCATTTTCATTCATGGTAAGTTCAACAAAAAGCGCTTCCATTTCTACCATTGGTTTCGGTCGATCAATTTGTGCAATGACTTCTTTTACTGTTTTTAGAATTTCTGGACTAGAAGCATATATGACGACAGAATTATAATTTATTGTTTTTTCATCTTCCCCGGCCAATTGCGAAACCGACACTAGGGACTTAAAATCTTCACCAAATATCTTTTCCAATGCTTCTTGGACTTCTTTGGCGCCCACAAATTTTGTCGTAACCGATTCCATGACGGCACCCTGCAATCTTGCTTCTTGTTCTTTGCGCTTTTTTTCTTCTTGCGAAACGCCTTCCGTGTCTTCGCCGAAAGCTCGCACGACATATATCCCTTTTCCAGATTGTTCAACAACTACGCCCGCGGATGCTGCAATAATCTCAAGCGCTTTATCAAATTCGACATCGGTAATTTCGACAGATACCACTTTGGCGGCTGCAGCAGCCGAAATTGAAAAACTTACGCCGTAAAGTTTTCCCAAATTTTGAAAAAGATACCCCACGGGGACATTTGAAAAAGACATAGATACCGTATCAGCACGTAATGGCGGGGCAAGAAGAAAAACCATTAAGATAACACATAATACTTTTTTCAACATCTTCACCATCCTATGGAGCGGTATATTGAGCCGGAACCGCTGCTATCGGAAATTCATATTTTCTTTTTTGCCCGGCCACAGAAAGCAAGAAGGAAACTCGATCCTTTGAAATTGACATGTCTTCCACAAGATACCCAACATCTTGAGCCTTCCATTTTCCATTTTCATATTTAAAGACCCACATTTGAACGGCACCTTGGATATTCAAAGTTAAAGCAGCCACTCCCTTTTTGACGGACATGCCCACAAGAGAGATGTCCGGAAATTTTACATCTCCATCCTGAGATGATAAGGAAACATTTCCCATCGAAGAAGAAAGGGCAGCAGAAAGATAGTCGATGCCAAAAGCATAAGAAATAGTGGGCGGCGATAATTTGTCGAAGCTTTCTTTCAGTTTTTGTTCTTCCCATCCACGAATGCTATTGAGCAAATCCCCAGTGGTAAGGTTTCTCAGCTTTACCTGTAAATCGAAGACCTTTCCTTCTATGTCAGATATTCCCAAATTAACAGAACTGCTCAAAAATGAAGAAACTCCAGAGACGACGGTGCTTATAACCAGAAGGACCAAAAACAAAGTGAAGATCTTATTTATCTTATTCATGACGTTACCACCAGGGCTTCTATATCGACATTGAAGGAATCTAACCCGGACTTTTCTATGCTGGACTTCAATTCTTGGAAAGCCCGACTGTTTCTTTGCAATTGATCCAGCCTGCTTATCATCTGGACCGCCGAATTTCTTGGAGACAAGTTGAGCTTTTTCACAAAGAAGAACTTATCCGTAGAAGAAATCCCTAGCATGAAGTTATAAATTTTAGAAGCTGGGACGATCCCCTTGATGGAAAGAGAAACTTCTTTTTCAGATGTTTGCTTTACTGCGACGTCCATTACCACCATGCCATAAAGGGACATCTCGTTTGATATATCGGCAGATAGCTTAGTAGAGTCGTATTTGGCTGCTTCCGCTTCTTTCTTCAACTCCGTCGTATCTACGCCCAAGGGAATTTTGGACAAAGAAGCATTTAGGGCCACAATTTTTGGAGCACTTTTTCTATACTCCAGCAAAAATGCGATGTTCTCGCCCATGCTCCTACCAAACCAGCCGGACAAGATGACACAAAATATACAAAAAATCAAACCTAAAGAGACGATCTTTTTAGTGTCATTCATATAGCACTACCGTCGCTTCCATATCAGACTCACGCAGGGTAGTCGATACATAGGACTTCATGCCGAACAGGGAGAACATCCCTTCTAAAGAATTCTTGAAGGAGATAGCCCATCTATTGTCCACATTTTGCATGAGCAGCCCCTTTATTTTCCATATGCCAAGTATCTTTACTGAGTCAGCACTTTGCCCTGTTTCCACAACAAAGGACTCCTTCAAGTTCCCCAATTCAGCGGCCTGTTCAAAAGATAACGAATCTATAAAAAAACCAAGCTTTGAAGAAGAGACAAGAGCCGCAAATTGAACATAAAGGGGAACCTTGAGCTTCATGTCGGCATATCTTTCATAGGTTTCCAGGTCTTTTATGATCTTGCCGTACTCATTAAGCAGGCTATTGCCGCGTGATATAACTTTACCTACTTCCGCTTTACGGGTAGAGACATAATATCCAGTAAACATTGAAGAAGCTGCAATAATGCATAAAACGGCAAAACAGACAAGACATTTTCTAATTACATGAAAACGTACTTGCTTTATAAGGAGATCTTGAGTGGCAGATGCCTTCCATTCGTCAAAAATAGGGTTGGCATACTTCTTGCTTGACGTCCCATCATTTTTCTTCTGAACTTTCCTTTTTTCGATCTTAAAGTTTAACTTCTTTAAGCTTAACTTGGGCAGCTTAGGAATTTTCAAATGTCCAAGCTCCTTTTATAGCTGAAAAATTTTCTTCAATTAGTTCTATAGAAGCCTTTGTTTTGCCCCTTAAAGCGGAAAGCACTGTATCGGAAATCTCGTCAGGCGGCATGGGGGAATTCTCTCCCACCACAAAGACCTGCAAAATTGAATCGGCACGATAAAACCGGACAACCTTATGGTTCATGAACAAGATCTTCTCACTCAAGGCTTCTTTGATATTTGCTTTAACTACATCTGAAGATAAAGTTACAATTTTACCTTCCATCACAGCACAGGCATAAAGATATATCTCATAAGATCGAGTTTCGACGACAAGAAAGGTGCCACTTACGTCCTTCAGGGAAACTAAAAACTGCGAAACGGCAAAGGAAGCGGGAAGCGCACGAATGATGGAAGACTCAAGAAGGGGCAATTGGGACTCGATGATCCTTCTTGAAGCGGAATCAATGGCATTCACAACATAAGCTCGATCGAGCCCCATGTCCCCAACAAAAAAGCTATCAACTGCACAATCCTGACCAAAGCTGGCATCAGCAATTTCTTCAATGCTTTTTTCCGGTGGAACAAGGATGAACTTTGAAGAGATCATGTTATTGGGAAGAATCAGCCCGACCTTTGTCTTCTCGCCTATCGCTGTAGCAAGCTCTTCCTTTGAAGAAACGGCCACTTCCCCGCCAAAGGAATAGGCATAAGCCTGCTCGATCATGCCGTACGGAAATGGCCGAAGGTCTATGTACAGGTCGGGCTTTATCTTCCACAGGTCGACGATGACGTCAAAATCAAGCAGGCTTGGTAATTTCATGCTACATCACGTTTATGATAAGCTTAGCCATTGGCTGGTCGCCGTTATAGGGATCTTTTCTTGCCGTCACAGTTGCAGCGTTTGCTCCAGAACCACCAAAACTTGCTGAACCAGTTGTTCCGCCAGTGACGTATACTATAATATGACCCTTAGACCCATTCCAATTGCTTTTAATTGCGTAGCTATTGTCCCAGGGATCTTTCAGTTTCTCCAGTGGAGTGCCCAAAAAGGACTGAAACAGGTCTTTATCCGTGCCAGTAAACGCTCCTTCTAAGGTCGTTGCTGATATTGAAGGAAAAGTACCCTTATTGCCATAATACGCCGTAAATGCATTCGCTATAGCCGTCAGGTCGTTCCAAGCTCGAGAGTACTTCGCCTTATCAGAGCTACCCATCAACGAAGGCATTATGGCCAGCCCTAATATTGCCATAATGATGATTACCACCATCAACTCAACCATGGTAAAACCCTTTCTTTTTCTCATGCTTTCATATCTCCCCTTCTTGATTTGTATCTTCTATCATCAAAAGCTAATGCGCATGTTTGAGTATATCATTACCCGTTTTAGTTGTCAACAATTAGGGCGTCGGAATTACAGGCTCAGTGACAGGCGATACGAGCGACAACCCTTCCATGGGAACTAACATCTCAAAATACTCATAATGCCCTGCTGTTTGAACGCCGTTTTCCCATCCAGGAAGCACCCACACACGAAAGGGCATCAAGACGGGGGATGATTCCTGCGTTGCCTGTATGGGAGCTTCTTCGGCAAAGGCGGGACAAACTAAAACCAACAGCAACAACGCCATAAGCACCTTTTTCATTTTCCCACCACTCCCGATTCAAGCAGTATTTCAAGGGGAATGCGTTCCGTTACCTGGATCATCACGGGAATATCTTTGTTTACGATAATCACCGGTTTCTTGCGCATTTGCATTTCCATCAATATTTGTGACTGTAAACGCAATGCATCAGCAGCACCTTGCAATGCTATGTTTCTTTCGGAAAATTCTGGACGTTCGCGTTCCATGTCGTAGTCTTCATCATAGTAGTCGGTCATATCTTGTGCAGCATCAGCGGCAGCAGCAAGTATGTTAGGAAGCAAAGACCCCCACATAGCTTGGTTAAGCGGATCGACATATTTTGACACAAGACCCGGATTGCCCCTTTCGTCCAAAACTATTCCAGAAACGGGCATTTCCACGTCTTTGTATTGCATCTTTTCTACCCTTACGATAATTCTTCGTGATTCAAAATCAGGAACCACTTTACCTAAAAATCTTACCCCCGGGGGGAGCGTTACCCCAGTGGATATGGGAAAACTTTCGGTAGTTTCTATGACGGCATAAAAGTCTTGTATGGCAGTAGAACTTATTAAAGTCGTAAGAAGCTTGCCTGCAATCATCTGGCCAGTTTGGACGCCTTTGGCTTTAATAAACTTTGGTTCTGGAATTTCTACTTTGGCTTCTTCTTCTAGCCTAGCTTGATATTCTTTTATGCTTGAAAACAACGCCGTCTTGCTTGAAGAACCTTGGGCCGGCTCAATGGGTTCGACTTCTTCTTCTTCGACTTCCGGAACGCGCATCATTTCTTCACGAAGACGCGCAATTTCTTCTTTCAAACTTTCAATTTCCCCCACCTGGCGCTGAAGTGGTTCTATTTTTTCCGAAAGCATTTCCGCCATATTTTGCATACTGCTGCGTTCTTCTTCTAACGTTTTTATGCGGCTTTCAAGTTCGCGACGTTCTTCTAATAGCTGTTTTAGCTGTGCTTCGGAAGTGCTGACTTCAGGCGGCCGCGGGGCTGATTTTCTGCCCACTAACCCAAAAGACCAAGCACCATAAAGCACCGCCGCAAGAATGACAACAGCACCAGCGCCAAAAAATAAAAGCACTATTTTTTTATTCTTGCCGCCCTTTGGCTTTTCTGGTTCCGTCATTCCTGGTTCTATGGGGGCATATCCGTTCATTGGCATCACCTATGGAATTATTATTTCTTCCGGAACCAGTTCCGGTTCTGGAAGTTCGAGTTCTGGACTTTCAATTTCTGTAATTTCTTTTTCTTGTATTTCTTGGTACAGTTCATGTAATTTTGCATCAATGGGCGTTTCGCCAGTAGCTGGCCCAGCAGAAGCAGTCTTCAGCGTTATTTCGGACTGCACCAAACGCGCCCCTTTTAACGACATCTTCACACGAAGCATGGGCGGTATACTTCCAGACTTAGTTATAAGAAACATGTCGACAAAACTTCCAGCGGATATCATGGGAATATCCCGCCCGGGGACGGCTACTTTATATAATCCCTGTGTCCAGACAGATCTTTCATCTACGACTAATGATTTTGGCGAAACTATAACATCGGGCGGTAAGACGTTAGTAACCCGCAACCAATAAACTGCCTGTCCCTGCCGCGGGAAAAATACGATACGCTTAAGATCCACTTTGCAACCCATTTGCGAGACGGGGTCGTATATATAATCCGAACTATTGGGGGTTCTTATATCAAGCGGCAAGAACTGAAATTCCGCTGGCCGTTTGCCGTAAAAAGCAGTCCATACAAGTGTATACGAATCTTCCACTTTGACGTTTCTGTATGGGTTAGTTATCTTCACCAAGATGTCCCACGGACGGTATGGATTTTCTTTCAAAATAAAAGTATATATCCCATTTTCCGTGGTGACGATCATGTTAGTCATCTTCACTTCTTCCACCGGCTTAATAAAGATAGATCTAAATTCTGGTACAACTTCAACGACAAAGCCTTCTGGTTCGCCGACATTTACCATAACTGGCGGGGAAGGAAGCTGTATTTGCGTAACCATGTTTATCTGGGTATAGATTTCTATTGGATCTCCCGAAAAAGACACGGTTCTGGTTTGAGAGTAGGGATTAGTCACTTTTTCGGGATATTTCTGTCCTTCCACCGGATAAAATTCCCCTTCGATGGGCGGGTAAGAAGGTTCAGCGGCAAAAGCGGGAAAGGCAAGAAATAAAAATAATATTGCTATTGTCGTCTTTTTCATCACATATTCGTCTCCCGAATGGAATTTACGTACCACCCATAGGGGTTGCTGGAAGTTATTGGCCCAGCAAGAAGTTCGATATCATAAATAATTTGTTTCGTTTCATTTCCCAAAGAACGGTATCGTGTGGCATAAACTTTTATCAAGGCGCGCCCTTCCTGCAAAGAAGACATTTCCGTCTTCATGACGGAAACGTTTTGCACGACGTTGTCTTTAATTACGGATTCGATAAAAGACGACCCCAAGACATAATTAAAAGAATCCCTAAAAGCTTTCGTAGCAAACTTCATCGCTTGTTCGATGTTTGATTTTATCGTACTAGGGGCATAGTTAGAATAAAGATTTAAAAAGTGGCGCGTAAAAACGTCAAAGTTAACCGGCGCAGAAATGGGGGAAAGTACCATTCGTTCGCCTTCGGGCGTTACGCCCACCACGTAAACATTTTTTGAAGTATACAAAAAACCAGCTAAAGCTAAAGAAATAATGAGTGATACACCCAAAATAACGCACATAAAGCCCCTGAAGCGCGCGGCAGAAGCGGCCCACCCCCAAGCTTCTACATATTTGGGAACTTTTTCTTTAGACTTCTTCTTGGACGCTTCTTCTTTCTTCTTGGGGGCTTCTTCTGTAATATTTTTCGACTTTTTCTTGAAGAACATATATACACCGCCCTTTGAAAGCCTATAAAACAATTTTATGCAAAGCGGACAAAATTGTCAAGCAGAAGATATAATCATTTAAGGGGGAATTGAACATGAAAAATAGAATTAACGAAATTGAAGAATTAATGGGCAAGATTTTGAAAGAAAAAAGTGCACCCATGTTGAAAAAATTGCTTGATAAGTCCGTCATATTTCGAAATTTTTCACCAAGAAATTCTATCTTAATAACCATGCAGTGTCCAGAAGCCACAACCGTAATGGGCAAGAAAGCTTGGGAACGCTACGGAATGAAGCCAAGAAACGACGGCATCGTAATAACCGGCATAAAGCGCGAAATCCGCGGGGACGAAGAAAAGAAAGCGCAGTGGCTAAAACGTAATCCTTTTAGACAGATTAATGATGGATTTTTACCAGAAAGACTGAAGTCGCTGCAAAACGGAAACAAACCAACAAAAGAAGAATTAGAACTTGCGTCGTCGACGATTTCAGATTTTGAAAAAATATACGATGATTGGGTTAAATCTAAACCAAAAGAAGTTCGTTTTGCCAATTTATACATCCCCGTAAAAGTTTATGATATTTCGCAATGCGAAATAGTCAACGAAGAAAAATTTAAGAACTTGCCACGGCCCAAGATGGACATAAAGTTTCCCGACAAACTTCCCATCCAAGAAATTCTTGAAGAAAAAGGCTTTTCAATTGACGGAAGTACACCTGTTTCCATCGGAAAAGCTGTGGGTAAAGTCGTATTGATCGATGGACAAGCCGATGAACAGGAAAAGACATTCCAGCTTGCGCAAGCCTGGGCCAGCACAAAAGTAAAGGAACCACATGAAGCTGTAATGGCCGCAACGATGTTGATGCTTCACACTGGCTTGTCCGAAGCGGTTCCTGATAGCGTACTGGAAATAATATTTTTAAAAGTAAAAACGCCGAAAGAACTATCGACAGCAATATCCAAGGCAGGCAAAGCCTTCCGTGAAATGGCGGAAGAACTAGAAACTGCGATCGAAAAAGAAGTAAGAACAGAAAAGTTAAAAGAAATAGACGAAATAGACTTAGAACTTTATTAACGCTCAACTTCTTCTTACCGCATTGACCTTACAAAAGCTTCCCTTGAACCTTCTATGGGGAATACTGGATCTGGTTGAATCTTAAATAAAACTTCTTCCAAAGTTTCTGGATTTATGCTGGCCGAAATAAAACTTTCCAAGTCATCTTTGGCGGCCAGCACTATTTTTTCGTTTTCCAATGGCTTGGCTTTTTCTTGCAACGCTTGTTCCAGCTCGTTTATCCTTCTTGTGCCGACAAACACTTCTTCAGTAGTGAATTCTTTTTCTTCGCCGACCATATCTATGTCACCAAATAAAGACGCTATTATTTCACATTTTCCACCTGATTTTTCAGCTTTCGTAACAATTCCAATATTTCCGTCCCGAAAAAGTATCACCGACCCAATAGGGTAATCGACTATTATTTTCTTGAAAGAATCCACAAACGGGGCATAAAATTGTTTGCCCCTTTCTTCTTCGATGATCTTTAAGACTTTCGTGGGATGCATCCCAAGCCGATATGATCTGTCGGATATCATGGCATCAAAGGCGTCTGCCATACCAACTATCCAGACAAGATCGTGAATATCAAGTTTATCGACAAATTGTTTCTTTTCACACAAGCGGGACATTTCATTTTCTACGCCCGCCATAAATGTCTTCATGCTTGTTTCGGTGACTACTTCATCGTCTTTTTTGAAAGTCCCGTAAATTGTCTTAGACTTGCCATCACGTTCGTAGATGATAGCCCCGCCGTTAGTTACTTTAATATTTCCTTCGATGGAACTTTCTTTTGACAACGCTTTATGTATTTCGCTTATCTTTTTTGGAATCGGGTCTACACCTGGGTCGATGCCATAGCCTTTTCCATCGGGACGCAAGTGATGGCTGCCCACAATTTGTTCGACGATGTTCATGTCAACAGCGTCGCCGAAAACCGATTCCAAAGCCGGACGTAAACGACGAATTAAGACTTTTCCATGGATTGGATGTTTTTTCATTTCAGCAAATTCTTCGTCAGTAAGTTTGCCTGGCTTATTGGTTATATTTTTGTCTATTGTGGCTTTGCCTATATCGTGCAATAAAGCGCCCAATGCCAACGTCATCTTTTCTTTCACCGTAAAGCTTCTCACGCCGTCTTCTTCCAGTTTTTTAGCCAAAAGTAAAGACGTGACCATGACACCCACGGAATGCTGGTATGTGTAATCATCGTAAAACTGTATGACTTTCATTTCTTTAAGAAGATCGCCGGCAACGAAGATAGATTCCGTTATGGCGACTAGCTGGTCTGAAAGATCGTAAAAGAAAGACTTGTCAAGTCCGTTATTTAAAGACAGATATTCAAATAGTTCGTAGACTTTATTTTTTAAATGTTCGTTGCGTTCTTGCGAAATGACAAAACCCGGATCTTTTTCATCCGGGCGAGTTCTAATCAAAAGAAAGCGAATTTCCGATTCTTTTAAGTCTTCTATAAGTTTTTTATCTAACTTTTCCCCCGCTTTTGCGATGACTTTACCAGCGCTATTCCGAACGCCCCGCAAAAGTTCCATTCCAGATTCCGCCAATGAAATGTCGACTATGATCATTGAATGGCTCCTATGGATTTTAGAATTTTTGTAAACCCAGATGACTTTAACATATTCATGGCGTTGTTTTGACTCATGGGCTGGTAAAAACAAGCGGCGACAGAATAATAACGTGATGTTACGTCGCCAGAAAACTTGCCCGACCCGGCTTCACGCATATTTTTATTAAATTCCTTCCACGCTTCCGTGGACAACTGATCTTTGCGGGGTAAAGCTTGTCCCGTTTCGCCGAAGTTTTGTGAAACATTTTTTTCATCACGATATCTTTCTTTATACGGGAAATATATCTTTAAGCCCGATTTTGCATCAAAATTCTTGTCGTCAAATGGTGCAAATGCGAACAAGACGTTGGGATCACAGAAAATAAGTTTGTTATAAAGTTCTTTGTCCACCTTGAAATTCGAAAAATCCGTGGAAATTGTAGTTGGGACTTGGACTTTAAATCCACCGCTTCTTTGGGGAATTTCATATAGCCACCGAATAAGAAAATCGGGATCGCAGGAAACAAAAGTCGCATTGGGGGAAACCCACGTGCCTGGCGAAACCATCGTCATGTAGTCGGTAAATTTTTCAGGAAGTGCAGCTTTTCCAAGAAAGCCCCTTTTGGAATCCCAAAGTTTCATCATTTCGGTCATTGTTGGAAAACTGGAAATCTTTGTTTTATAAACTGGCAAAGACTTAATAACGCCATTATTATAAGTCGATTCTATCTGGTACTCGCCCATATCTTGCCAGTCGAAATCTTTTACAAATTCCATATTTCCCGCAAGAAATTCTTGGGACAGTTCTAGCCACCAATTGAAAACCACTTTATCGGGACTTTGGGAAATTACATACCTTTCGCCGCCCAGCGGAATCTTCTTTCCTTGGGGATTTGCACCTTGATAGTTAATCAAAGATTTTAAAATATCTTGTTCTGTAGCGCCTGGAAAAAGTGATTTAAGACTAGATATTTTAGAAGCGACAAAATATGGTTTCCCCTGTTCTTCCATGATCAAAGAACCCACTAGTGGGGAAAAATCCACGAAATAGCCAATTACATATTCTGGCGTTTCGTAGTAAAT
>Ga0209508_1001459_pt1 | contig 18415 bp, 13 predicted proteins | sample AD_UKC129_MetaG_FD_184427 | JGI IMG/M metagenome (GOLD analysis project Ga0209508, IMG submission 184427) | Active sludge microbial communities of municipal wastewater-treating anaerobic digesters from Canada - AD_UKC129_MetaG (SPAdes) (version 2) | ecosystem: Engineered > Bioreactor > Anaerobic... | reverse complement strand
AGCAACAGGCTACGGGAATCAGCACTAAACATATGAGATTTTGCTGCTAAAGTTGCTGGGGTTGACATAAAATTTCCCCACCGGTGCCTGGGGAAAAAATTTTGCAAAAGTGAGGAAATTTCTCTTGCAAAAAACAATTTTTACTTTAGTTTGACAAGTAACGTATTCCACAGCAATTCCGCCACCACACCTCTTGTAACTTTTTGATTGTAATTGATATTTTCCTCTTGAACAATACCTATCTCTCTTCCTTTATTAATATAATTATATGGCCAAGTTCCTTCAAGATTTTTGTCTTGTTTCGCAAGTCTTACCATCATTGCCGTAGCTTCTGCATATGTTATATCCTGATTAGGTTTGAAACTTCCATCAGGATAACCTGCAATCAGTCCCAATTTAGCTGATTTTTTTATATGAGCTGAAGCCCAATGACTGTCTTTCACATCTTTAAACTTTTGATCCTCCATACCAATAATAATAGTATTTTCATATCCTAAAACTCGCACTAAAATCGTTGCTATTTCAGCTCTTGTTATATTATTATCCAGTCGAAGAGAGCCATCTTCATATCCAGCTAAAATCTTCAGTGTCCTGAGTTTATTTCCAGCCTGTATTTGCGCATCTGTAGCAGCAAAAGAGGGTTTTAATGACACAACGGACAGTAAAACAATAATAAACACAATTTGAATCCTTTTTAACATATGTATCCCCCCAAACATTTATGTCTAAATTATTATACCATAAAATAAAGATCCCCTTCTAGCACTGGAAAAATTTCATCTTTTTATTGCATAGGAAATCCGAAGGGATTTCCTATGCAATAAAAAAAAGCTTCCATTAAAATAGAAGCTTTTATACTAATTAATAATAATGGGGGCATTGGATGTTTCTAAATCTAGACTGATCTTTTTCTCTGCCATGGAATAATGATTAGAAATCCCTTTGACATAGTTTTTTTCATTGACTTTATAATCCATATTGCCAATATTCACTTGTACTCCATTTAAAGATGTATTCGCTTTTAAGTTGTATCCTACCCTTGAATCTTTTAGTGTGTTCATTTTAACGGCTCCATTGGATGTCTCCAAACTCCATTGATAAAAATCAGATTCTTCTAGCTTGCTTAAACTTACATCCAATAAGATTTCAGCTTCAGATGTTGCAATCTCCATTTTTTCAATATCACACTGCTTGGCTTGAATCTTTCCGTTAGAAGTTTCTGCTTTCATATATTTTCCTGAGATATTTTCAAGAAGTATTCTCCCGTTACTCGTTTCTGCTTCTAACTTTCCTGTTTTAATATTTTTAAGTTCTATAGCCCCGTTAGAATTATAAAGAGTCATTTCCTCTGCTTTAAATCCATCAATAATAATTTGATCATTGTTGGTTTCCAAATAAAGCTTCTTAAACAACGTATCTGGAACAAATGCCTCCACTGCTACCCTGTTAAAATACCCTTCATCATAATTTAAATAAAAAATGTTTCCCGATTCAATCAATGTTATGTCATGACTGGAGTCTTTAGGAATATAATTTATCTTTGCCGTAATTTTATCACCATTATATCCTTTAATATAAATCATTCCATTCTTGCCATTGAATCTTAGTTCCGCATTGTATTTACTTCCTACATGAAGTTCCACTGTCTTTTCTTTACCTCCAATAAAAGGAGAAAAAGTACTTGAATCTGATAAAGTTCTGGAAAGTTTGTCTGCAAAATACGCAGTTTTATCGAATATTGTTTTAGTCGCTTTTTTTAATTTCGGTTCTAAGTCTTTTGAAAGAATTTCAACTTTTTTCCCAAAATCTGTTTGAACAGATGAAGTAGGTCTGACATTTTTTTCTTTATCTTTTACTGCATTCAAAAGTTCTGTTGCTTCACTAGGAGTAATCTTTCCCTGCTCCAACATTTTTAAGATCATCATCTTTTCTTCACTCATATCTTTAGCCTCCTCATAAACCAATTGCTAATAGTATGCTTTATATAGTTATTAATAAATACGTATAGTTCTCTTTATTGTTTATTCAAAGGCAAAGAAAAATAAAATGTTGTTCCTTTTTTATAAGTACTTTTAAACCAAATCTCTCCACCCATTCGGCTAAGAAGCTCTTTTGCAATCGTCATTCCCAATCCACTGCCTTTTTCTTCAATATTGAATTGCTTATTGGATATCTGAGCAAAACGTTCAAATACTTTACTCTGATCTTCTTTTTTTATCCCTATTCCCGTATCCTCAACAGAAAAAATTGCCCTTTGATTTTCAAAATCCGCCCTGGCAGAAATCGTAATACTGCCTTCATTGGTAAACTTTGCAGCATTTCCGATAATATTGTAAAGTACTTGCTGAATTCTTGTTTCATCCCCCATTATTTTAGGTAAGTTGGGATCAAAATTATATTTAATTTCAATGTTTTTATCCCCGATCAGTGATCTTAATGTCATCGCCCCATTTAATACGATTTCGTATAGATCCACTTCTTCATTTTCAAACTCAACTTTTCCGGCTTCAATTTTTGATAAATCCAAAATGTCATTGATGAGTCTTAAAAGGTATTTACCGCTTTGGTAAATATTATTAAGATCTTTCAAATTCTGTTCCGGAATTTTATCTTCCAGACTGGACATAAGAAGTTCAGAAAAACCAATAATCGTATTTAGAGGGGTTTTTAATTCATGGGATATGTTTGCAATAAACATGGATTTTAATCTATCTAACTCTAATAGATTTTTATTACTTTCTTCCAATCGACTTTTGGTTAATCTAAGTTCTTCATTCACGAATTTTGAATTTTGATAAGCATAAGAAAGCTTTTTATATAATTTAAGAGTATGAATGGAAACAGCCGCCTGTCTGCATAAGATTTCCAACATTTTTTGCTCATCATAATCAAAATGATGAGCAGATCTGTAATGAAGGCTAAGGACTCCTACAACTTTGTTATTGATTTCTATAGGCCCGGAAATCTGTGCCCAATCCTGTAATCTATCCTTTTTTCTGACTGTTTTCATATACGTAATCTTTTCTTTTCTGACTTTATCAATCAACTCCCAATCAATAGGGTGCATCAGTTCACTGAATAACTCTCCTGTATAATCCGAAATCCGAACACTGTGGGTATCATTATAAAAAGTAACCAAAGAACAGTAATCCTGTGGCAGCAGTGAGCAGGTTTTAGATACGATTTCTCCACATAATTCGTCATAATTGTTGAGATTTAAGATAGGCCTTGCTAATGTTTCAAAAGCCGTTTGGAAATCATTCACAGCAATGTCTGTAAACTGATTGATGACATGATCAAAAAAAGCACCCACATACTTTAACTCATGTTCTTCTAAAACTTTCCATTTCGTAATGACTTCCATAATCGAATATTTTAAAAGAATAATCCTATCTTGAATATGATGAATTTTGGTTCCTCTGTGACTATGCTTTTGCACAATATGAAGAACCAAATCCCTAATCATTTTCTTGCATTTATCTGATGGATTCAGAAAAGATTCTTTCTCATTATCAATAAAATATCCCAAAGCAATCAAAACATTTTTTATTGTAATTGAAGGTGCTTCAATGATTCTATTTTGCTGATCGATATATTCTCGTTCCATCATATTTTTTCCCAGCCAAATAAAATGTCATCCATATATCTTTCACATCTGTTTACAAAATGGCCCAATCTCCTCACCTCTGAATTCAAATACAGTTTTTGATCCATCTACTTCTTTGATCTTTTTCTCTTTTGATTTAATAATACCATACTTGTATTCTCTTTCATTTGTTCTTGGGTAACAGACTTTTGTTTTTCTTTAACCTTTGGCTTTTTCGTTTTAGGCCTTTTTAGTTCCTGTTTCTGAGTTTTCTCCTTATTGTATTCTTTTTTTCGATTTCTCATTTTTTTAGCAATCAAGAGTATTCCATTGTCTATTATACTGTGAATAAAACCTACTCTTCTATAGGCGATATCCAAAAGGTATAGTAAAAGACTTAGAATAAGCAGGATCTCTGTAATATCTTTTTTCCCATAAATCGAGTCTTCTATAGGCTTAAAGACTTCTTTTGCATCTGTTAAAATCTTTCCCCCTGTTAACTGGGCAATTTTACTTAAAAGAGTAGTTTCTGCAGTGATTTTGCGAATATCGTATTCTGAAGAATAAGATATATTGATTCCCGTATGAATGGATTCTGTTTCTCCATTCCTGTTAATTTGGAAATTCAACATATAAGCTCCCAAATCATTTCCATCAAATCTCCCAGTGTATTTGCCAGGAGCTGTAGGTTTAAGCACCAGAGTCTCTTGAGTTAAATCCGGTTTAACAACATTCACTTCAATTTCTTCTGTTAGATCTGAATTTTGGACTTCTGCACTTAGTTCGATCTGATCACCTATAACTTTTCCCTCTACTTTAATCGTATCACTCATTGGCTTCCTTAAAACCCATGAAATCATATTTCTGATAATTCTAACCCCAGAATCTGAGGACAGCCAATCAGCACTCCACTGATTGTGAACATCCGAAGTCCATACAGCCGTTTTACCTAATCCGTATCTCCAGACAGCTAAAACAGGATCATCCTTTTCGCTTTTTAAAATCACTTCTGCACGGTTTTTAGGCGTTGTGGAAATATATCCATGAAGTGGCGCCAATTCCTCTATATCCTTCAATATAGGAGAAATTCCTGTTACTTTTGGATAAAAAGTTTCGGTATTGATATAAGTTTTTCCTGCCATCATCGTTTCTTTCATAAAAATTTTAGGCAAATCAGAAAACTCATCGGTATAATAATATCTTCCTCCTCCATTTTGAGCCAATTCCTCCAATAAAACTGTATCAGAAGATCTTCCCACAGCTACTGTGGATAAAGTGATGCCTGATGCTTTCATTTGTCCAAGGAGCTCGCTGTATCCTGATCTTTCTGCCTGACCGTCTGTAAGAAGAATAATATGTTTAACTTTAGTATCTGCGCTGTAAAGCGTTTCATAGGCTTTTCTAAGGGCAGGAATAATACTGGTTCCTCCTCCAGGCGAAATACTTGCAATATCATTCTTAATACTTTCAAGATTATTATCTATTTTTTGAAACTTTACAAATTCTTGAGGCATATCATCAAATGCAATAACTCCTATTTGATCAAAGGAGTGCAGAACTTCTGCTGCACGAATAGCCGCTTCTTTTGCCAGTTCCAGTTTTGAGATACCATAAGGGGCTTCTTCCATACTTCCGGACCTGTCAGTGACAATCATAAGTCCCATATCCGGAATATTGTTTTTATCTTTTAACTCCATTTCTACCGGCAGTATTGTCTCCAAGGGAGTATCAAAATAGTTCCCCAGAGCGTAAGCATTTTCTCCACCGGTTACGACTACTCCTCCTCCCAAATGACTCACATAATACTCTAAATTGCCCAGAAATTTTTCGTCCAAGTCATCCCCTGAGATATTGGCTAAAATAACCCCATCATACTGGGACAATTCATCCATTTGGGTAGGGGAAAGATAAGGTTCAATTGCATTGATTTCAACCTTTGTCCCTTCCAACAATTTTCTAATCTCTTCCCCGCTATGGTCCTTCTCAATTAAAAGCAAATGGGGAATATCTTCCACATAAGTATAGCCATAAGCTACATTATTTTCATTCATGCTGTCTTTGTCCGCTTCCAGTTCAACACGATAAATTCTGCCTCCCCCTTCTTCAGCTTTGTCGGAGAAAGCAAATCTATTTTGTCCTTTTCGAATATTAACCTTTTGAGTCTCTACTAAATTTTTTCCGTTATATATTTTCAAAATTCCCTGAGTATCGACTAAGCTGTCCACCCTTATTTGAACACTAAATTCCTGATGCAGATTTAAATACTGGGGAAGTGTTAAATCCGTGATCTGTACTTCATCAGAAACAGACTTCTGGACAGGAACTACATCCACCTTTATATTCTGCCCTGCCAAGATTTTTGCTTGACTTAATGCATCTCCCAGATTTTCTTGCCCATCTGAAATGAGTACAATCCGCTTTTTGGATTCTTCCGGAATAAGAGAAGAAGATAGCTTTAATCCCTGAGAAATATCTGTAAAATGCGCATTAATAATCGTATCAAATCCTGAAAAAACTGGTTCTGACTTTGGGCTCACTTCCACTGCTGCATTGCCTCCAAAACTCACAATTCCAACTTCATCGTGATCACTTTTGAAAGCAATGGCTTGCTGAATAAAATTCTCCGCCTCTTTTATAGATGCTTTAGAACTATCGGATAGATCTACGGCAAATATGGTGGTGGTTGCATCGATCGTCTTCCTGATTTCAAATCCCATCAAGGAGAAAACAAGCAATATCGCAATGATACATCGAATACTTGTAAGAAATACTTTCTTTTCTCTTCGAATGTATAACCACCATTCAAAGACAAGCAAAAGCAACACTAAGAGTATAAATATGTTTTTTAAATTACGATTTCTTGCAATCTTTTCTTCTTCAGAAGCTTTATTACCAACTTGGACATTATCTTGATTAGTCCTGTCCAAATCAGATTCCAATTCTGTTGGAGGATTGACTGCAAAAGAGTAAAAAACATCTCTGTTTTCACCTTTCTGTTCAAGTACATATATTCCCAATTCATCAATATTTTTATAAGGCTGTACCGGAAAAGGAGGCGCTAATTTCTCAATATTCCCTTTAGGATCTACTAAATTGACCTCCCGAGCTTCCGGCAATATATCAAACTCAATGGTATCTCCTGCAGTGATGTTTTTTAGATTATTGGCCTCAGAAGGAATGAACCACTGCATGATGTTATATATAAAAATAGGAAATTCTTTTTTTAGCGGTAAATCTGTATCATGCAAGTCAAAACCGCAGATAAGAACTTTTTGCTCCTGTAATTCTCCAAAGAAAATTAAAGGTGTTTGATCAGAACCAAGAATTTCTTCTCCCCATTCAGGAAGAACCATTTTCTTGGCTTTAGCAATATCAAAATCCATTTCTTTTATAAATTCAAATAGTCTGCTGCCCGACGGCAAAATATGATCAACTTCTACCTCTCCTTCTACTTGAACCAAAGGATTGTTCGCTTCAGGATTAAAGATCAGTATATGTCCGTCCTCAGGCAGAACAGAAGGCATTTTGCCATCAAAAATATACAAATAATATCCCTTGGGTACTTCTTGGTTTTCAAAATCGCCCTTATATAATTCCACTTGGGGAAGTATGGACATCATCTGTTCTAAAAAAATGTTCTGTTCTGTAATGAGTAAAACTTTTTGCTTTACATCTTCTTGTACCACATCGTACATAATGTTGTCTGTTTTTAAAACATCATCTGAATCGATTTCAGCTTTTAAGATTTCTATATTCTTTGGAACTCCTGCAAAAAAAACATTTGATTCCTGATCCGCTGAAAGTTCTGCTTCCTTTACATCAATAAATTCTTCATCTCCATAAAGGGACACAGATACTTTTCTAGGTGTCTTTCCAAAATTTTTTACTCTTACCAGTACAGCTAATTGCCCTTCTTCCTTTGAATGAGATAATAATACAATCCCGCAATTATCAGAGTTCTTACCTACTTTGACAAATTCTATATCTAAATCAGGAACAAACATATTCTCATCAGAAAACAAATAGATTTTTCCTTTTGTCTGCTCATAAAGGGCCTGCACCAACGAAGCTGTTTCTTCACTGTTGACCTCTGTATTGGATACCTCTACCTCTCTAAGCTTTTTTATGACTGTATTTTTTTCAGTGGACTTGTTCACCAGAATATAAGGTTCTTTTTCCATCACTATAAGAGAAATTTCTGCATTGGGCTCCAAAGAGTTAATAATGTGTTCCATTTGATTCTTTGCGTTTTCAAACCGATTAGGTTTTTCATCTTCTGCCTGCATACTCATGGAACTGTCAAGAATGAATATGTAATTCCCTGACTTTTCCCATTTCCCGGTCAAATAGGGGTTTGCCAAAGCAATTACAAGCAGAGCTGCTGCAAGAAGCTGTATAAAAAGCAAAAGATTTTTCCTAAGCTTTTGCCAGGGTTGATAAGCCTGAGAATAACTTAATGCCTGCTCCCATAAAAATACACTTGGAACTTTTACTTCTTCATACTTTTGCTTTAAAAGATACATCAAAATAATGATGGGTATAGCAATAAGCCCTAAAAAACCCCATGGATTATAAAAATTCATGGAAACACCTCTTTTTAAATGATGCCTGTCTGTTGAGACAGACAGGCACCAAATGTATTATTCCAGGGAAGAGAAATATTCCTCCACTAAATTTTTAATTCCATATGGAATCGTATCGTCTTCTAAAAATTTAATCGCATCTTGTCTATACTGTTGGTAAACCTCTTCATAAGGAACAGATACTCCTCTGTTCCCGATAGTTTTTTGATCAACTTTATGCATATCTCCCGACTGGTTTTTTATTCCGTCAACCTGTGCATCGTAATCCTGTTTATCTTGAGCTTGCCTTGAATAAATTTTCTCATTGGGCTTATGCCCTTGCCCTCGCCCTTGACCACCACTTTTGTTCTGTCCCTGACCTTGACCAGTTCCGCTTCCTTGTCCTTGACCTTCGCCTTGACCTGTTCCCTGTCCTTGGCCCTGTCCTTCTCCTTGGCCTTTACCAGTTTCACTGCCTTGCTTTTGCCCTTCTTCTTCCTCTGTTCCGCTGCCCTGACTTTGCTGTTGGTTTTCCTCATTCTCCTTATTATTTGGGTTATTAGATGCCATTGCTTTGCTGATATTTTCAATGGCTTCTCTTAAATCCTGGTTTTCCATAGACAAATACTCTAATATTTGGCCTAATTTCTCATACTCATCTGCCAAACCTTCAAGATCACCACTTTTCACTGCCTGTGAATAATCATTTAAAATCTGTTGTAATTCAGAATTATTTTCTATTTCATTAGCAGCGTCTTTTAAGATGCTTGCCAGTTGTTGGATTTGATCTTTATCCATTTTCTTCAGCCGGTTTTGGAGATCATCCAGATTTTTTCTGATCTCAGCTATATTCCCCTGCTGTAGCTGGTCACCCAGAGCCCTTGTTAATTCATGGCTTGATAGTTTTTCTCCTAATTTTCTTAAGTCGCCTTGAACCGACTCTTTAGAAATTTTCTTAAGTTGCTGCTGAGTTCTTTGTGATGCACGAACAATTTCTCCCTTAGTATTCACTTTCTTTAAATCCGCTTTTAACGTATCCAGCTCTTTATTAAGCCTTTTTAATTCTTTTGAAGATATTTTAGGGTTATTTTCCAATTCTTTTTGCAACTTTTCTATTTTTACAATTTCTGATTTCGCTTTTTCTTTTATTTCAAGCTGCAATTCAAGTTTTGACTTTACAGGACTAGGAGTAAACCCTGCAACAATCGTTCCAACCATCAATATACCTATGATCCATAATTTTTTCTTAGGAAGTGAAATAGAATAACGTTTATCAAAATCTGCATTTTTAGCTGCATTAACTGCATCCTCCAGTGCTAATTTGTACATGGGAGTTAAAAAAGTTATCCCCTTTTTGTGATATTTCAATCGCGGTAATGAAACGCTCTTTATATCCTAAAGCATCACCTTTTTTAGCTATGTCCTCTATCCCAGGCAATTTAAACAATACTGTTACGCTGGCACAAAGCCATGAAAGAAGAATGACAGATGCAAGAATTATAAACAGATTAGGAATCAGTACCCACTTGGACAATACTATAATACCGAGATCCAAAGTCATACCAGCAATGCAGCCAATAACGATATATTGCATCCATTTTTCCAAAATAATTTTCTTTCGTAAAGGTTTTAATGCTTTATAAAGCTCTGTCAAAATATCCACTTCCTTATACTAATATGCATCTTTAAAATTCTGTTACTTTCTTCGCCTCATCACAGGACGGATCCTGATCACGCTAAAAAATATCATTATGCAGGTAATGATAGCATCAAATATCATATTGACCTGCCAAGGTTGAAATGGAATTTTAGAAATATTGTTACGAACGCCAAGTATATCGCTTACAATATTATAGCCTGCCTGATTTTGAATTACGGATAAAAATCCTACAAACGGATTAGCTCCGGCAATTAACAAAGATTCTCCATAGGTCAATCCTTGTTGCCTGACAATATAAGCGTACTGGTTAAGCAAAGCCAATCCCACAAGGGTACCAATGGAAAGAATAAGAATAAGTAAATATGAGACCACTGTAGCAGTAGTAGTTTTTCTAAAAAATGTTGAGCAAAATATGCCTATACTTCCAACCATAACTGCAGTAGCAATGAAAAAGAAGAACAATAGTAAAATATTCGATGCTGAAACGCCTCCAAATAAGAATATAATACTAAAAACAGGCATTGAAGCTAGTATCAGCAAAATAATCTGACTGATAGACGCCATTAATTTCCCGATGATAATAGAAAAAGGCGATAGTTTAGTAATAAGAAGAAGATCTAGAGTTTGTCTTTCTCTTTCACCACTTATGGTTCCCGAGGTTAATGCCGGGACTAATATAATTATTAATCCCAATTGGCAGCCTGCAAGAAGAAAATATATGGTCAACGCATTTCCAGGATCAAATCCACCGGTATAAGATTCAAGTTCGTTGATTGACAGGATAAGACCTCCGAACACTGCCAATATTGCTAAATATATAACCAGTAAAGTCGGTGCTTTCCATGTTCGCATCTTTGTTTTTAATTCACGACGAAGTACAGGGTTAATCATGATCACTTTCGCCTCCTTCTGTAATTTGCATAAAGATTTCTTCCAAATTTCCTTCTTTTTCTGAAAAGGAAATAATGGGGATATCTTGTTGAACCATATTTTTTAGAAGATAAGCAAGACTATGATCGTCTCCATCATATTCAATTTCAACTTCATCTACTTTTTCAATAATCTCATGAACATTGGGCTGTTCTTTTAAAATTGTAATCAGTTGATCCATATTGCCCATTACTTTGATTTTAATAATTCTTTTCTGAGTCAGCTGCTGCATAATCTGAGCCACAGTACCATATGCCGCAATCTTTCCTTTATCAATAATACCGATTACAGTACATAACTCAGCTAATTCCGGCAGAATATGAGAACTGATAATAATAGTTTTTCCTAAAGTTTTCAACTGCTTTAGTACTTCCTTCATTTCTACTCTGGCCCTCGGATCTAATCCCGATGCAGGTTCATCCAAAATGAGAATATCCGGATCGTGTATAAGACTTCTGGCAAGACATAATCTTTGCTTCATTCCTCTGGATAGTGTATCTACATAAGCATCTTTTTTATGTGATAAATCAACTAACTCCAATAAATTATTAATAATAGTTTCTCTTTCACTATAGGGAATATGATAGGTTCCTGCATAAAAATCCATATATTCATCTACCTTCAGGTTGTCATAGACTCCAAAAAAGTCGGGCATATAACCTATTTTCTCTCTCAATTTTCTTGGATGCGCTGTAACATCTACTCCATTAATTAATACATTACCAGAAGTAGAGCTTAAAAGTCCTGCCATAATTTTCATAGTAGTTGTTTTTCCTGCTCCGTTTGGTCCAACAAATCCAAAAATTTCTCCATCATTAACCGTCAGAGATAAACCATCAACAGCAGTGAACTTACCATATTTTTTTAACTAAATTCTGTATTTCTAACATTATTGTTTATCTCCTTTCAGGCGTAATTTCGGAATTTCCATTCTATTATCTTTCTGGTCATCCACTAAAACATCAAAACGAATCTGTATCTGTCCTTCAGAGTTTCTATACTTTTGAACATTTTCTTCATAAGGCAGTATGCTTAATTCCTCCCATATTCCACTTTCATTATTAAAAATATATGATCCGTCAACACTAGAGCTTTTCATAAACTGTATTTGAAATTCATCAAGCTTTATACTAGGATCAATCGAATAAGTAAGATCCAAACTACCGCTGCTATGAATGTATATAGATTGATCATACTCCTCCACACTAAATCCAAGATTTCCTGTAATATAAGGTTTTATAATGCCATAGGGAATTTCTATCTGATCTGCTTTTGAATAATCAATTTCAAGAGGTATAATAAATAAGTTTTGATTATAATTCCTGATTTCTTTGTCATTAATTTTTACATCCCCAAAAAGAGATTCTTCACTATAACCGTACAGTACAATAGTAGATTCATTATTACCATAAATATTTTGAGCGTTAAAACTATTTGTGGTTATATGGTATCTATCATTGGAATTTACAAAGATTTCTCTTCTTTGTATTAATCTGTGGATCTCTTCTTTAGATAATTCCCGTCCCCATTTTTTATTCATGGCATTTATGTCATATACCGATCCGAATATCTCGTCCAAAGCTTCATATCGATACTTTGCTCTAGAAGAAATCTGTTTTTCAATATACATTGCATCATCATTTTTTAGTGTATCCAGATAGTAATAATGATCTCCTACAACCAGAATACATGTTTCAAGGTCAAACCCTAAGTGATTTTCAATAGTGCCAATTAAATTATTATCTTTAAAAGTAAGGGATGCATTGATGGGGCCTGCAAAATTTACAGTATGACTTGCAGTAACTGTATTCATCGCCCAGCTTTGATCATTATAAAAAATAAGTTCGTTGGCATTTCCTATTCTAATTTTTGCAGAAATTACTTCTGTCTTTATGCCATTATTGATTACTCTGTTTCTAAAATCCCATGAACTGTCTACATATGAGACTCTGGGCTGAATATTTTCAGCAAAAGTAATCTTACTTTCTCCCGTATCAGGAGTAAAAAACCCTGCACTGATACTTAAGGAAGATGTTGTTTCACCCGTATTTAAACGTACTATTCCAATACTGCTTCCAACTGGAGCATTGAAGATCGTTTTATAACTTAATAAGTAAATTCCTCCTGAAAAAGCGAAAGCAAGAATAGGAATAATGAACCAACCATATTCTCTTTTGTCTTTTACTTTTAAAATCCAGTAAAGAATGGGGCCTACAAGAATAATGTATACACTTATTATAATTAAAACCCCTATTACTAAACCTGTTTGCTGCTGCCTGGGAAACAACCGTAATGTATAGGGGTTTAAATAAGGATCATAATCATAGCTGTCTGATGTATTGCTCGTCTGTGCAAAAACAGGTATATGCTTTATATACAATTCAGTAAGCATATACCTATTCCCATCCCACTGTGCAAATGGATTAATACCTAAATCAAAATGATGAATAATAACACTGCCTGTTTCTTCGTGAATTAAAGTAGTAATAGGCAAATTGCCTGAAAATAAAATGTCCTCTCCATTTTTGATGTCCAAAAGAGCAATCTGAAGAGGCTGACCAGAATCAAGAGTTTTTTCTCCTAATTGCTCCATTTCAGTAAAATCTGTGGTATGAGTAATTCCTTTATTAACTACAGAAGCAATCTCTGAACCCAAACCTTTTAAAACCTTATCCGAATTCGGTCCAGTTCCAAGAATAAGGATTCCACCGCTTTGTACCCACTGATTCATAATATTAATCTGCTCCTTGCTGAGCTTTGAAGTATCAAAATTATTAATGAACACTGTTTCAAAATCATTTAATATATTGATATCAGTTGGAAAACTATTCTCATCTAACTCTATTAATTTATTGCCAATGACTTCACCAAAGCCAACATTTTTTAAGTATTTCAGACTTTGAGGATCTTCTGATAATACACCTACAAATCTGCTTTCAGGCGGAAAAGCAGTAGCATAAATCGTTTTCTTGGCAATACTTTTTCCCATCAGTAAGTTCAATATTGAAATAACGCTGCATATTGGAAGTAGTAACAACCATATCAAATTTCTTCGTAGAACCTCTGGGAAGCTCAATGTCTTTTGCATACACAATATAGTTCGTAACATTGTTATATTCTTCCTTTAAGATTTTAACTTGTACTTCTCCCTTAAAATCTTCTCCATTATTGGTTATTTCTATGGTAATTGGAGTTGTTCCTCCCACTTTATACTTGTTATTAAATCCTATTTCACCTTTGATTATAATATCTTCAGTTTCTGCAGCATAGGTAACAAAGGGAAGTATAATACTTAAAATCATGGCTATTACAATCAAAAATGCTAAAAAAGCGGCAAGTTTTCTTTGCTTTTCTTTTGAGCGTCTTCCAAAAAACATAGTATCCCTCCTCATGTTTCATAAATACATGAACGTAAAAATAGGCTAATTTGTTTCATCTTTTTCAATATAAATTAATTCCTTGTCTATACAATATTTTAAATCAATTTTTCTTGAAAAAATTCCTTTTTCAAATGCGATAGCGGCAGTAGTTCCATCAATATTGCTGATTTTTCCTCTGCCGTATTTTTTATGGACAATGATTGCGCCTTTTTGAAATTCTTCTGTCGAAGGTTTTTTCGTCATTTCTTCAATAAATCTTGAAGGTTTTACTTCTTCTTCGTATCTTTTCTTGACGGTTGATATTGCCAAGTATTTCTTTGCTCTTGTGATCCCCACATAAAACAGCCTTCTCTCTTCTTCCAATTCAGCTGGGGAAGTACTTTTATTATGAGGAATAACCCCTTCTACAGCTCCTGCAATGCAAACCGCTTCAAATTCAAGACCTTTGGCTCCATGCATGGTAGATAATGTAACAGCATCCACTTCTCCTATAATTCTGCGTTTGCCTTCTTTGATCTCTTCTCCTACATTTTGAATATGGTACATCCATTCCTCGAAACTATCATAATGCTTGGCCGCCTCTTGAATTTCATCCAATAATTCCTTTAAACCTTTAACGCTTATGTTTTTATATTGAGCATACTCCGCCAGGTAATCATCATATCCTATATGTTTCCTGATATAGACAATAGCTTCTCCTGGCTTTTTATTTTTCATGCAATCCAAATGAAATTTAAGTTCTTCCAGTCGATTTACCTGCCATGTTTGCAACTGAGGTGTTTTATATATATTCTCAAAGAGAATTCCACCCTTTTTACACGCTTCAAAAATTACACCTTTACTGATATATCGCTTTGGTTTATTAATAATCCTTTCTAAACTTTCATTATCCTTGATATCTTTAGATAGTTTGATATACGCTAAAAGGTCTTTTGCCACCCAATGTTCATAAACATTTGGAATTTCATCCCTAAGATAAAAAGGAATATTTAAATCCAGCATAATATCTACCAAAGCTCTCGCCTGAAGGTTGGTTCTGAAGATTACTGCAATATCCCGATAAGACAGGCCTTTTTTCCTCCAGTTAAGAATCCATTCTGCAATGTGAAGAGCTTCTTCTTCACTATCTTCCGATTGAATAAAAACTGGTTCATCGCCCTTTGGGTTAATCGTTCTGATTTCTTTTGGATATCTATGCACATTTTTACTGATTACAGAATTGCTTATATCAACAATTTTCCTCGTAGAGCGATAATTTATATCTAAAGTTACTCTTCCCGAGTCCTTGAAATCCTGTGGAAAATGAAGCAAAAACTCTGGTCTTGCTCCTCTGAATTTATAAATGCTTTGATCATCATCTCCTACAATGAACAGATGATTATTAGGAGCACTTAAAAGTTTGATCGTTTCGTACTGAACTTTATTAATATCCTGAAATTCATCGATTAATATATATTTATATCGATTGCTCCAAAAAGAAAGAATATTTTTATGCTCCCGAAGAAGTATATAGCAATCATAAAGCATATCGTCAAAATCAATTTTTTGATGCTGGGATTTATATTGCTCATAATAAGACACTATTTTTCTAAATTGCTCAGATGGTAAAGTCATAGAATTATAGTAAGACAGCTCGATTAAATCGTTTTTAATAAGACCAATTTCATTCTCTAAATCATCCAGAAACTCCTGCTCATCCTGATATTCTATTTCAAGTTCCTCTGCTATCTTCTTTAAAACCTGGCGCTTTTCATCTTCTTTAAGTACTTGGTCTACGTGATACCCGTAAGCATTTCTTAGAATTCTAAAAAAAACAGAATGAAACGTTCCAAATAAAATACTTTTGATTCGAGTACCATTTACATCTTTCATATTAAAAAATCTTGACTTCATTTCTTCTGCAGCAGCTTTTGTAAAAGTAATAACCAAAATACTTCTGGGATCTATAGCATAATAATTTAACAATTCTTTTGATCTGGGGTGATGGATATCGCCTTTCAGTATATCAATATCTTCTTTAGTAATGCCTTCTGGTATTTTACGTGTATTATAAACCATCCCATAGGATATAAGATAATGTAATCTGTGCATAATAACATGGGTTTTCCCGGAGCCAGGACCTGCAATGATCATCTGAGGGCCTTCTCCAGTTAACACTGCTTTTCTTTGATTTTCATTTAAATGTCCATAGGCTTGCTCTATAATTCTATCTCTGATCTTAATAAATTCTTCAATCACATCTGCTTCAAACATAGTTTCTCCTACTGATCTATAATTTTAGTCTTGTATTTCTTTTCTTCTGCCATATACTTAATAAAATTGCGGCTAAAGAAGCCCCAATGGCATCTGCCAGTAAATCGTTGACATCCGGTACCCTGGAAGGAGTAAAATACTGGTGAAATTCGTCAGTAATGCCATACAAAACAGATAAAAAGATAATCACAAAAAATATTTTCGGATGTTTAACTTTCCTGCGCAATGCCCAATAATAAGTAATAGCCAAAACAAAATAAGCTACAAAATGCCCCCAATTAAAGTCAGAAAAAAAAGGAAATGTTCTTTGTAAATCACTTCCAGTCATTGAGGACAAAATAAAAATAATAATCATCCAAATTATGGACGGAATCCAGTATAAAAATTCTTTTTTCTTCATCATCATCTCTCCTTGGGGTTATTATACCATAGGAGAAACGCACTTTGTATAAAAATATATGATTTTACGGAATAAGGAGATTTTCAGCCTATGTCTATCACTATTTGTAAAAAATATATTTTATAATTCTTATGTCATAGACTTTATGGAAAATATATACTATAATAAGCGCAGAAAATAATTATGTAAGGAAGGTTTTTATGAAAATACCATTGTTTTTTAGTCTTTTTATTCTTTTTGTCGTATTTTTTAATATAAAATTACGTAAAGCAAGCAAAGAAATCGAAAATTCAAATGCAAACTTCTGGAAAAGAGAACGGGAGTCCATGTTTGCACGTAAAAAATCCTTAGATCATTTGAACTATATTTCGGTATCTTTAAATGATCTTCCTATGCTTAAAGAGGAAGAATTATTTTCTGATGCCGAAAAAAAGGCTTACAGCCATCAAAAAACCGCTTTGTCTTTGGCTTCTAAACCAATGCTTAACTTAAGCGGCATAAGCAATACGGATTTGAAACTGCAATATGGTCCTGCCAATCTGGAAAACTTGATGAGTTATGAACAAAACTATGAAAATCTTATAAAATCATTACTGAATTGGGGGAGATATTTAAAAGAAGCAAATCGAACAAGCGATGCTATAGCAGTTCTTGAAAAAGCTGTTTCAATTGGCTCAGATTTAAGCCAAAATTATATTTTGCTATCTGATTTATACCGTGAAACACAGCAAATAGATAAATTATTAAGTTTAAAAAATGAAGTGGAAAACCGTCTGAAGCAAAATGCTATGCAAAAAAAAGTTCTCCAATATATTGACAACATATTAAATATGTAAAGAATAGGAGCGTTCTTATGAATATTGGAATTTTTACTGATACTTATTATCCACAGATTAACGGCGTTGTGACCTCTATTCGTACTTTAGAAAAAGAACTGAATAAACGGGGTCACAAGGTATATATTTTTACTACTTCAAATCCTAATTCTAAGAGAGCTCTACCCAGAGTTTTCAGACTTCCCAGCATGCCTTTTATTTTCCTTCCTTCTCACAGGGTGGGTGTATTATATTCCCCTAAAGCTGTGAGAATTGTAAAACAGCTTGATTTAGATATTATTCATACCCAAACAGAGTTTTCATTAGGGCTTTTTGGTAAAATGCTTTCTAAACAGCTGGGAATTCCTATTGTACATACTTACCATACTATGTATGAAGATTATGCGCATTATATTTCAAAGGGAAAGCTCACGGAGTTTACTCCAAAAATGGCACGTTCTTTAAGTCGTCTGTTCTGCAACCGATGCGATGCAGTAATTGCTCCAACAAATAAAGTAAAAGAGCTCTTACTGGAATACGGGGTGAGAAAACCCATTGAAGTAATCCCCACTGGTATCAACTTTGAACCTTTCAAAAAAGAAAACTATGATCAAGCAGAAATTATAGAACTCAGAAAGCAATTTGGAATACAAGAATCTGATCCAGTGGTTCTGTTTGTTGGAAGAGTGGCAAAAGAGAAAAGTATTGATGTAGTGATTCCTATTTAGCCCCCTAATAGGTTTGGAGAAAAAATGCGAATATGTTAGCATAAATAATAGAAATAGGGGGTAATAAAATGGCTAAAAAACAATACAGTGTAGAATTTATA
>Ga0209508_1001458_pt1 | contig 18418 bp, 16 predicted proteins | sample AD_UKC129_MetaG_FD_184427 | JGI IMG/M metagenome (GOLD analysis project Ga0209508, IMG submission 184427) | Active sludge microbial communities of municipal wastewater-treating anaerobic digesters from Canada - AD_UKC129_MetaG (SPAdes) (version 2) | ecosystem: Engineered > Bioreactor > Anaerobic... | reverse complement strand
TAGCAAAGAACTTATTAATTTGGCAGAAGGAATTACTCTTCCTTCCGCCTTCTTTTTAATGACTAAAACCGGCTCTCCTTATGGAGAAAACGGAGCGTTAATGTTTGCTGATGCTTCAGTTAATATTAACCCAAGCGAAGAAGAATTAGCCCAAATTGCAGTAGTGAGCGGTGAAACCGCCAAAACTCTTTTTGGCTGGCAGCCAAGAGTAGCTTTACTTTCTTTCTCCACCAAAGGCAGCGCTCAACATCCATTAGCAGATAAAGTAGTACGAGCTACCCAATTAGCCCAACAATTAAATCCAGAAATGGCTATTGATGGAGAATTGCAAGGCGATGCGGCTTTACAGGAAGAAGTGGCTAAAAGAAAAATTAAAGAGCCGTCATCAGTAGCCGGCAAAGCCAATGTTTTAATTTTCCCGGATTTAGATGCGGCTAATATTGCTTATAAGCTAGTGCATGTTTTAGGAGAATACCAGGCTTTAGGACCAATTCTTCAAGGATTTAAAAAACCTTTAAGCGATCTTTCCCGGGGAGTTAAGCCATCAGAAATTGTTAATATTACTGCTATTATTAGCTATTGGGCTTTACAAAAAAAAGATAAAAATTAGAAGGATTTAAGCAGTCAATACCATAAACTAAAAAGCAATAAAGATTTAACATTGGAAAATGAAAATTGGCCTCAGAATGACAGAATTAAAAATTTTTTGATTATTTTATTTAAAACAAATACCTCCTTTATCAGGAGGTATTTGTTTAGAGGTTATTGGCTTTTCTTAACTATTGGGCAGTTTCTCGAGATTTGATTTTAAATAATTAATCAAATCGCCAACTGTTTTTTCGCCAAAAACTTCTCCAGCCGGTATTTTGATTTTAAATTCTCCCTCTAGGACAGCTAAAAGGGCAATTGTATCGATCGAGGTTGCCTTTAAGTCAGCGACAAATCGAGTGTTTTCGTTAATTTCTTTAATATCTTTTTTAAAAATTTCCCCGACGATTTTTTTTACTTTTTCCTCTAAAGTTAAATTATTATCTTCACTCATAATTATGTGAATTAGACCAAGAAATTAATTATTAGAATCTATAAATTTTTATTTCCGGAAAGCAACAATATTCACTCCTTCAACCTTTTGAATTTCAGCTTTCACTTCTACCGGCAATTGTTCATTCCCTTTAATAATGGCTTCTGTGCTAGAAACATCAGCCCCTTCTATTTTAGTAAAGAAACAAGGCCCTTCTTCCAGCTTCACTATTCCGTAAGGAATCGGAGCGTACTTGGTAAATTTCTTTGCCGGCAAAATGGTTGAAGAATACATAATTAATGTTCCTTTACCACTAATTTCCTGCCATTGAATATTCCGACTATTGCATTTTCGGCAAACAGTTAAAGGCGGAAAAGTAAAAGCGCCACAATCTAAACACTTTGTCCCCATAATTTTTCCTTGGCCTAAATTATCATACCATTTTTTGGCTATTGGTTCCATATTTTTTATTTATTTTATTTTATTCACCGGCCTTTAAAATGGTGACTGCCGAATGCATGCCGTAGCCATGATTGTGCTGGGCAGCAATTTTTGGCAGAGGTTTAATTTGTCTTTCTCCAGCTTCCCCTCTCATTTGCTTTACAATTTCATAAACCTCAAAACCAGCAGAAGCTTCAAAAGCATGACCGCCTCCGTGTCGACCGCCAGAGACATTTAATGGTTTTTTGCCGTCAAAAGCAAACTCGCCATCTAAAGCATATTTCCAAGCTTCACCAAAAGGAACATAACCAGCTACCTCAGAAAGGATCAAATGATAAATCTGCATACAATCATGAACATATAAGTAATCTATATCTTCTGGTTTCACGCCCGCCATTTTATAGGCCTGTTTGAAGGTCTCATAATCAATATCCCAATGGGTGGTATCTTCTTCATACCAAGGATAGTTGCTGGCTGCCCAATGATAACCCAAAATATCAACGGGCATTTGCTTATAATGCTCTGGCTCAGAACTAACAATAAAAGCGGTTGCTCCATCAGCGGTATTCAAAGCGCTGAAAAGACGAGTTGGCCAAGCAAAAAATGGATTTTTTGCTGATTGCCAATATTCTTCTACTGATGCAAAACCTTCTCTTTTAGCTTCTTCTTCTAACGTCCCCCTCTCATAAAGAAGAGCTTTAGGGTTTAAAGAAGAATGTCTTCTAACCGCCTGATTAACTGCCATCATTACTCTATCAATTTCTTCAGGAGTTAATCCATTTTTTCTCATATACCCTATTGTCGGAAAACCACCATAAGCAGAAGCCACATCATAAAAATGATGATAGGCGTAAACGTGGTCAACGCCAAAATCAGTCCATTCCCACAAAGTAGCTGCATCAATTGGCTCTCTTTCTAAAGGAAAATTACCCTTTGGCGCCGAAGACAAAATTTCTCCAGCCACCACTAAAACATTTTTATATTTGCCAGAAGTAACCATTTGCCAAGCAATACCCATGCCAGTATTGGTTGTCGAACAAGCCGTGTCAAAATGAAAACCACCTTTTACTCTTAACCCCAACCAATCAGATAAAACTGTGGCGTGAGAATATATTTGCGAACTATGACTCAACATATTTCCCACAATGAAACCATCAATCTCATTAGGGGAAATTCCAGCATCATCCATTGCTTCAAAAGCAGCTTCGGCAACGATTTCTTGAAAAGTTTTATCTTTTAATTCCGGCGTTTCTAAAATACTGCCAAATTTTGTTGAGCCAACACCGATAATAGAAGCTCGATTTGCCATAATTTTTTAAGTTTTATTTTCGACTTTTAATTTATGATTATAAGAATTTTTGAGTATGATTAAAACCTTAAATCATTGCTCATAATTCTTAATAACCATTATCTACATTTTACCTTTTGAAATTGGGACTGTCAAATAACATGAATAAAAATTTATTAACTCGTTAACCCGTTAACTCGTTAACTAAATAATAATGTTAGTTATTAGCTCATAATGACTGGCGTTGTTTAAATATTTAAACATTTCAAATCAAAAAGAAAGTTATCCTCTGACAACTTATCATAACCATTTAAATTAAATTAGCTGCGGGGCTTGGAGTCGAACCAAGATCAAAGGCTCCAAAGGCCTCTGTGCTACCATTACACCACCCCGCAATTGAAAAATTTAAATCTTCAAATATTTATTAACGGCCAAAAAACTAGAAACTAAACCTAAAGCCAAACCAAATAATGTTTGAATTAAAATAATATAACCAAAATTAGACCAAAAATACAAATTGATACCAATTTCTGGAGCAAAATTTTCTAACTTTGGACCTAACCACCAAATCAAAGGAATTAAAATTAATAAAGCCAGACCCGAGGCCACTAATCCCTGAAAAGCCCCTTGAATTAAAAAGGGTCCCCGAATAAACCAAGGAGAAGCGCCAACTAATTTCATAATTTCTATCTCCTGTCTTAAAGAATAAATTGCCATCCTAATGGTATTGAAAGTAATAATGACGCTTAAAATCACTAATAAAATAATTACTAACGCCGAAACTAATTCTATGGCTTGAGAAAAATGATTAAGCCGAGCAATAACTTTTTGATTTTCTGTAAAGCTAACATTAGTTAATTTGTCTTTAAAAGCGCTATTTTCTATCTCTTGAATAATCGTCTCGTATTTATTTGACTCTTTGGCCTTAATATTCAAAGAAGCAGAAAGAGGATTTTCTCCTATTTCCGTTAAAACTTTTTGAATCACGGGATTATTTTTATTTCGTTCTTCAAAAATTTTTAAAGCCTCTTCCTGAGAAACATATTCAACCGCCGCAATATCTGGATAACCTAATAGCTCATCTCTAATTTTTAAAATGTCTTCTTCGGGCACTTCTTTTTTGAAGTAAAGACTAATATCCATTTTTTCTTCCAAAACCCGAATTAAATTTTGAGTGCTGTTTCTAAAAATAAAAATTGAGCTAAAAATAACTAAACTAAAAGTCATCATTAAAACACAGGCAAAAAAAAGCCCTTTATTTCTTACGGCTCCTTGCCAAAAAGTTCGTAAAATACTTTTAAGTGAATTAAGCATAATCTTCAGTATTTAAATTTTGATAGCAATACATTGTTATTTTTAACAAAGTTTATCTTTTAAATAAGGTATCTGCCTTCTTGTTCATCGCGGACAATTTTTCCATGCTCAAGGCTAATGACTCTTTTGTTTAAGCTATTAACAATTTCTTTATCGTGAGTGGCTAAAATTATGGCTGTTCCTAATTCATTAATTTTAGTCAATAATTTAATAATCTCCCACGCATTAATCGGATCTAAATTACCCGTTGGCTCATCAGCCAAAATTAATTCTGGTCTTTGAGCTAATACTCTGGCGATAACTAATCTCTGTTTTTCACCAGCTGATAACTGATAAGGGAAATTACCAGCTTTATCTTCTAACCCGACTAATTTTAACAGCTCCGGAACATCCTGTCGAATTTCTTTATCAGAACAGCCGCAAATTTCCATAGCAAAAGCAATGTTTTCAAAAGAATTTTTATTTTCCAGCAATTTAAAATCCTGAAAAATCATTCCTATTTTTCTTCTTAAAATCACTACTTCCCGGGGTTTTAATTTATTGATATCTTTATCTTCAAAAAAAATTCTTCCTTTGGTTGGTTTTTCTTCCCGAATTAACAATTTTAAAATAGTGGTCTTGCCGACACCAGAACGACCAACCAAAGAAACAAATTCACCATTCTCTATTTCAAAAGAGATATTATCTAAAATTAAATTCCCGTGATAAGATTTAGAAACATTCTTAAAATAAACAAGAGACATTGTTTGCTATTAATTAATTAAATCTAAATTACCTTCTAAAACTTCTTCCACCCGAGGATTTTTTTGACCAGTTTTTTCATCCCTAATCATTTTGTAAGGATAAAGAATATAGCTTCTCACCTGATTACCCCACTCAATTTTAATTTTTTTCCCTTTTAATTCATCCATAGTTTTGGCTTTTTCCTGTTCTGCCAGTTGGTGAAGTTTACTTCTTAAAACCGACAGCGCTTTTTCCTTGTTTTGGGATTGAGATCTTTCACTCTGGCAACTAACTATTAAACCAGTGGGTTTATGGATAATTCTGACAGCAGTTTCTACCTTTTGAACATTTTGACCGCCGGGACCAGAGGAACGGAAAAAAGAAATTTCTAAATCTTCGTCTTTAATAGGGACTTCTTTTTCTTCAATGATAGGTAAAACTTCTACCAAGGCAAAAGAAGTATGACGAAGTTTTTTAGCGGAGAAAGGAGAAATCCTGACTAACCGGTGAACCCCATTTTCTTTTTTTAAAACACCGTAAACATTTTCACCAATTATTTGAGCGGTAGCGCTTCTAAGGCCGTTATATTCATTGTCTTTTCTTTCTAAAACAATAAATTTCCATCCTTTTTTCTCAGCATATTTTTGATACATTTCAAAAAGCATCCTCGCCCAATCTTCAGCATCCTTACCACCTGCTCCTGCTAAAACAGATAAAGTAGCGCTTCTTTGATCGTAATTAGAATTTGATTTTTGTTCTTCCATTTTAACAAATTTTTAAGAAAAATAAAAATTTACTGTCTTCACCTTCGCGAGAGATTCTTCGGCCTTCGGTCTCAGAATGGCAGAATTAACGACATCGCAAGTCGTTAATTTCTAACGACTGGCGATGTCCAAATATTGAAAATTTATGAAAGATGCTCTTCTTTTTCTACTTCCTCCTTTAAGGCCTTCATGGCTCGGTGGAGAAGGACACGGATATTATTCTCTTTTTTGTTCAAAATCAAAGCAATCTCTTTCAGCGGTAAATTATCAAAATAATAAAAAATGATTACTTCGCTGTAAAGAGGTCTGATTTTAGTTAAGGCCTTTTGAATAGTTTTTAAATCTTCATCTTTTTCTAATCCTTCCAAAAAACTCTCTTCAGCAACTTCCAATCCTTTTTCTTGAAGTTCGTCTAAAGAAACGACTGGTTTTCTTTGACGATAAAAATCAACTAAAAGATGACGGCTAATTTGGAAAAGAAAAGCCCGGGGATTTTTGATTGAATTATTTTTTTCTGTAGCTTGGAAAAATTTTAAAAAGGCCTCCGCGGATAAATCACGGGCGGTTTCAGAAGAGTTGACTCGAAAATAAAAAAAACGAAAAATCGAGTCAATGTTTTGTTGATAAAACTGATAAAATTCTTCTTTAGACATTTAATTGTTCTTTCACGATCTCGCCAATTTATTAATCACTGAGGCAATTTTTTTCGGATCATGCCTTAAAAGAGGGCTTTTTTTCAATAAGGGGAAGAAAATCACTTTTGGTTTTTGCCATTTTGACATTTTTTTCTGATGGTAGGAAACAAAATCAGATTTTTCTTCTTTATACAAATCAAGATATTTTTGACTGGGTTTTTCGGTATTAACAACAAAATAATCAATCACGTTTTTACCGAGATATTTTTCTATAATAGCATAAAAATCTTCAGCCGTAAAATTATTAGTTTCTCCATACTTCGTCATAATGTTACAAAAATAAACTTTTTTGGCTTTTGATTGCTTAATAGCTTCTTTAATGCCTTTCACCAAGAAGTTAGGAATAATACTGGTATACAAATCACCAGGACCAATAACGATGATATCAGCTGATTTAATAGCTTGAATTGCTTCAGGATTGGCTTTGGCTTCTGGAGAAAGAAAAACCCTTTGAATTTTTAATTCTGGATTGTGTTTTGGCACATCAATATTAGTTTCACCAATAACAAATTCGTTATTTTCCAATTTAGCCACTAATTGAGTATTGTCCAAAGAAACCGGGATAACTTCGCCTTTGATAGCCAAAATATTCCCTGCTTCTTTAATGGCTTGATTAAAATCATTAGTAATTTTCTCTAAAGCCGTAATAAAAAGATTACCAAAACTATGGCCTTTTAAAGAACTATTGCTGTCAAAACGATAGTTAAAAAGCTGAGCAAGAATTGGACTGCAGGAAGATAAAGCCACTAAAGCCCGACGAATATCGCCAGGCGGTAAAATACCAAATTCTTCCCGCAAAACCCCAGAAGAACCACCGTTATCAGCAGTGGAGACAATGGCGGTTAAATAATAATCAGGGTAATCTCTTAAACCAGTCAAAACATTAAAAACCCCTGTTCCACCGCCAATAACCACAATTCTTTTTTGTTTTTTGGCTTTTGCTGATGACTTTGATTGTTTTGTCTTGGCCATAAATTTAAAGTTTAAAAAACAAAATTGATTATTTTATCAGGAACAAAAACTATTCTTTTGATTTTCTGATTAAGGTATTTTTTAATTAGAGGCAAAGATTGTTTTTCTACCTCTTTTTGGCTCAGTCCCTTTGTCACCTTTAAAGTGGCTCGAGTTTTACCATTAACCTGAACAACGATAACAATTTGATTTTCTTTTAAAACATCGGGTTTGTAAGTTGGCCATTTAGTTTTTAATAATGGTTTTTTAAAGCCAAGATAACTAGAAGCCAATTCTTCACAAAGATGAGGAGCAAAAGGAGATAGAAGCAAAATTAAAGTTTCCAGATGTTTTTTATCAATTTTCTCTTTGGGAATTTCTTCTAAATGGTTTAAGTACTCCATCAAAGTTGAAATCGCGGTATTGAAGCGAAAATGCTCAATGTCCTCGGTAACTTTTTTAATAGTTCTTTGCCTAGTGATTTCTAAATGATTGATTAACTCTTTTAATTTTTCTTGAGATTCTTTGGTCATTTTAATCTTCTCTGATTTTTTTTCTTTTTTAGCCAAAACAGAACCAGTAACCAAATCCCAAACTCGATTTAAAAATCGATAAACACCAATAACTCCATTAGTTTGCCAACTTTTGGCACTAGTTAAAGGACCTAAAAACATTTCATACATTCTTAAAGCATCAGCGCCGTATTTTTTTATCACCTCATCAGGGCTAACAACATTACCGCGAGATTTAGACATTTTTTCGCCATCTTCACCTAATATTGTACCCTGATTAATTAATTTAAAGAATGGTTCTTTACTGGAAACAATGCCTAAATCATATAAAAATTTATGCCAAAAACGAGCATATAAAAGATGTAAAACTGCGTGTTCTACTCCTCCAATATAAAGATTAACCGGCAGCCAGGTTTTTTGTTTTTTAAAATCAACCAAAAATTTTTTGTTTTTCGGGTCTAAATAACGAAGATAATACCAACAAGAACCAGCCCATTGAGGCATAGTGTTGGTTTCTCTTTTGGCTGGACCACCGCATTTTGGACATTGAATATTAACCCAAGAAGCAATATCAGCTAAAGGAGACTCGTTTTTGCCGGTTGGCTGGAATTTTTCCAAAGGAGGGAGTTTTAAAGGCAAATCTTTTTCTTTTAAAGGAACATTACCGCATTTTTCACACTTAATAATAGGAATTGGCTCTCCCCAATATCTTTGACGGGAAAAAATCCAATCTCGAAGTTTGTAATAAACAGCTTTTTTCCCGCCAACATAAAAAGCAATTTTTTCTTTGGCTTTTTTAGAAGGTAAACCATTAAAAGGACCAGAGTTAATCATAATGCCTTCGCCTTCATAAGGTTCGGGAATTTCTTTTAAATTTTTATCAGGAGAAATAACTGGTTTAGTGGGCAAGTTAAATTTCTTAGCAAATTCAAAATCTCTTTTATCATGAGAAGGAACTGCCATCACAGCGCCGGTGCCATAATTCATTAAAACATAGTCCGAAACCCAAACCGGAATCTTTTGCCGGTTAGCAGGGTTAATCGCATAAATTCCCAAAAAAATACCGCTTTTTTCTTTATTTAATTGTCTTTCAAAATCAGAGTAGTTTAAAGCTTCATTAATATAACGTTCAACTTCTGTTTTTCTGTCTTGACTCACTAAAGTTTTTATCAAAGGATGCTCCGGAGCCAAAACTAAATAAGTTACTCCAAAAATTGTTTCTGGCCGAGTAGTAAACACTTTTAAATATTCATTTAGACCATCAATCTTAAATTCTATTTCTACTCCTTCAGAACGGCCAATCCAATTTCTTTGCATTAATTTCACTCTTTCTGGCCAATCAATGAAATTAAGATCGTCAAGCAGGCGATCAGCATAAGCGGTAATTTTCAGTAGCCACTGACGTAAATGTTTTCTTTGAACAGGGCTTTGACATCTTTCACACTTTCCTTCTTGAACTTCTTCATTTGATAAAACGGTTTTACAATTATCACACCAATTAACCGGTACTTCTTCTTCATAGGCAAGTCCTTTTTCGTATAATTTTAAAAATATCCATTGAGTCCAACGATAATAATCAGGGTCAGTGGTATTAATTTCTCGTTGCCAATCATAACTAAAACCTAATGAACGAAGCTGTTCGCGAAAACGATTGATATTCTTCGGAACAGTTTTCTGGGGAGGAATTTTTGTTTTGAGAGCGTAGTTTTCCGCTGGCAAGCCAAAAGCATCCCAGCCCATTGGGTGGAGTACTTCCCAGCCATTCATTCGATAATAGCGGCTCAAAATATCCGAAGCGGTATAGCCTTCAACATGGCCAACATGAAGTCCTTCACCAGAAGGATAAGGAAACATATCCAAAATATAAAGATGCTTCTTCTTTGGATTATCTGAAGCATGAAAAATTTCGTAGTTATTTTTCGCCCACTCTTTTTGCCATTTTTTTTCAATTTGGGAAAAAGAGTATTTAGGCTGGCTGGTTATTTTAGTTTTTTTTGTTTTGATTTTTCTTTGAGGCATTTTAGATTGAAAGGATTAAAAACTCAATGATTACTGATTATTGATTAATAATTATTAATCAATAAGGATAGCCATTACAAAAATAATTTTATTGCTCTTTTTTTAATTGATCAATCAATTCTTCTATGTTAAAAGTTCCTAAATCGCCTTTTTTTCTTTTTCTTAAAGCCACAGTTTTAGTTTTTTCTTCCTTATCACCAACAATTAAAAGATAAGGTACTTTTTGCAATTCAGCTTCACGGATTCTTTTGGATAAAGTTTCTTTCTGATCGTTTAATTCTACCCGGAAATTATTGTTTTCCAAAATTTCTTTAATTTTTTGAGCGTATTGAATATTTTTCTCTAAAATTGGCAAAACTTCGATTTGAATTGGTGAAAGCCAAAAAGGAAATTCTCCGCCATAATGTTCAATCAAAATGCCCAAAAATCTTTCTAAACTTCCCAACAAAGCCCGATGAATCATTATTGGTCTTTGTTTTTGGCCTTTCTCGTCTAAATAAAACATCTCAAATTTTTGGGGCAAATTAAAATCAACTTGAATAGTGGTACATTGCCAAAAGCGATTTAAAGAATCTTTAATTTTGATGTCTATCTTTGGACCGTAAAACGCTCCTCCTCCTTCATCAAGATGATAAGAAAGCTTCTTTTCTTTTAAGGAGTCCTTTAAGGCCTTTATGGCTTTATCCCAGATTTTTTTCTCGCCAATAAATTTTTCTGGTCGGGTTGATAGATAAATTTCATAATCATTAAAACCAAATTCTTTTAAAAGCTTTAAGCCTAAATTTAAAGTTCCTTTTATTTCTTCTTCTAATTGGTTTTCTCGACACCAGATATGGGCATCATCTTGAGTAAAACCTCGCACCCGAGTTAAGCCATGAAGAGTGCCAGAGCGCTCATAGCGATAAACTGTTCCTAATTCCGTATACCTTAAAGGCAAATCCCGATAACTATGAAGTTGGTTTTTATAAATTATAATATGAAAAGGGCAATTCATTGGTTTTACCTGATAATCATCAGTTTCTTCCGGATCAATTTCTTTTAAATGAACTGGCGGGAACATTGACTCGCGGTAAAAATTACTATGACCAGAAGTTTCCCAGAGATGAAAACGGGCTAAGTGGGGAGTAGAAACCAATTGATAACCATTTTTAAGATACTCGTCCAAAATATAATTTTCCACTATTCTCTTTAAGATTGCTCCTTTTGGCAGCCATAAAACTAAACCCGTTCCGACTTCTTCAGAAATCTCAAACAATTTTAACTGCGCCCCCAAAACCCGGTGGTCTCTCTTTTCAGCTTCTGCTAATTGATAAAGATATTGCTCTAATTCCTTTTCTGTTAAAAAAGCCAGCCCTTCTACCCGATCGAGCATCGGATTTGTTTCCTTGCCTTGAAAATAAGCACCGCTCACCTTAACTAATTTAAAACTCAAAGGCGCTTCTTTGGTGTTTTTAATATGAGGGCCTCTGCACAAATCAACAAATTCACCGGTTTGATATAAGCTTACTTCTTTGATTTTTTCTTTTTCCAAAGATTTTAAAATTTCCAGCTTATAAGGCTGATTAATTTTTTGGAAAAACTTTTTTGCTTCTTTAAGAGAAATCTTTGTCTTTTTAAAAGGCAGACCTTCTTGAATGATTTTTTTCATTGCCTCTTCAATTTTTGGCAAGTCCTCAGCATTGATTCTGATTCTCTTGTTTTTATCAAGAATCTCAAAATCATAAAAAAAACCATTTTCGGTTTGAGGACCAATCCCAAAATTAACCTGATAACCGTCATAAACTCTTAAGACTGCCAAAGCCATAATATGAGCTAAAGAATGACGAATCGTTTCCAAAGAGTATTTTTGTGTTTTCATAGGAATTTAAAATCAAAAAAGATAATTTTAAAAGCCAATTATCTTTTATACTATAAAATAAAATTCGAAAAAAAACAAGGTTTTCTTGGGGAAAATTTTTGTCTCTTGTTTTTTCAGATAAAAATTGTTAATATTAAAAATATTTAGGGCGCCATCGTCTAGTTGGTCTAGGACACGGGGCCTTCAATCCCGCAACATGGGTTCAAATCCCATTGGCGCCGCCAGTCGTTGATGAACTGGTTAGGGTAAAGAGTTTAAGGGTTATAAAGCCAGTATGGTGAAAAGGTAAGGTCTAAGGTAAAAAATCCTTTTTAACTCTTAACCCTAAACAATACAGGCTTCGTTATCTTTCAACTCTAACCCATACCCATTTTATTTTAGTTGTTAATTATTTCAATTCGTTAACTCGTTAACTCGTTAATTCATTAATTGAATTTACGATGTTCAAACATTATTATTAATATTATGATTGTTTTGGGAATTGAAACTTCTTGTGATGAAACTTCTGTCGCCTTTTTAGAAGTCAATAAGACAGCTAAAAAATCATTAAAAATTAAACCTCTGGCTAATACGATTTCCAGCCAAATAGCAATCCATCAAAAATACGGCGGAGTCGTGCCAAAATTAGCCTGTCGGGAGCATAGCGAAAATATAGATTTTGTTTTTAGCGAAGCAGTAAAAACTGCTTTTCCTCGAATAAAAAATCCTCAAAAGGTCTTTGATAAAATAGACTGCCTCGCAGTCACTAATCGACCGGGATTGGAAATTGCTTTATTAATTGGTGTTAATTTCAGCCGGGCTTTAAGCTGGTGTTTTGATAAACCATTAGTGCCAGTAAGCCATATTGAAGGCCATTTATTAAGTTTTCTTTTGCCGGCTATCAATCAAACAATTGCTTTGCCTAAAAAGGAGGAAATTTTTCCAGCGATTGCTCTGATTGTTTCTGGTGGCCACACTTTGTTAGTGAAAGTTAATGATTATGGAAAATATCAAGTTTTAGGCAAAACTAGAGATGATGCTGCTGGTGAGTGTTTTGATAAAGGGGCGAGAATTCTTGGTTTAAGTTATCCGGGCGGCCCAATAATTGCTCAATTAGCTCAAAACTATCGGGAAAAAAATAAAACCAATGGAGACAAAAACAGAAAAAAACTTCCTTCTTTGCCCAGACCAATGTTAAAAACCAAAGATTATGATTTTTCTTTCTCGGGTTTAAAAACTGCTCTTCTTTATAGTTATCAAAAGCTATCAAAAAAAGAACAAAAACAATTACAAGAATATTTTGCTTTTGAATTAGAAGAAGCAATTACTGATGTGTTGGTAGAAAAAACTTTTAAAGCCGTTAAAAATTTTCCTGTCAAATCAATAATTTTAGGAGGCGGAGTAGTTGCGAATTTACGATTAAGAGAAAAAATTGGAGAAAAAGCCAAAGATTTTCCTTCTTTAAAAGTTTTTTTGCCAGAATTAAAGTATTGTCAGGATAATGCTTTAATGATTGCTCTTGCTGGCGCCTTAAATTATCTTCAATCTTCAAAAAAGAAAGATTTTAACTGGCAAAAGATTAAGGTTTTAGCAAATGAAATATTATGATACTTAAAAATAAATTTTTAATTTTAAATTAACGACTTGCGATGTCGTGAATTCCAATAGTCAATGAAATCATTAGGAAAAATTTATCAACCTCAAAAAGAAGAAAAGAAAATTTATCGCTTATGGGAAAAAAGCGGCTATTTTAATCCTGATAATCTGCCGAAAACAAAAAAAGGATATTTTTCTATTATTATGCCACCACCCAATGCCAATGATCCTTTGCATATCGGTCATGCTGTTTTTGTTAGTTTAGAAGATTTAATTACTCGTTATCAACGGTTAAAAGGCAAAAGAGCGTTGTGGCTGCCCGGTACTGATCATGCTGGTTTTGAAACCCAAATTGTTTTTGAAAAAAAACTGGAAAAAGAAGGAAAATCAAGATTTGATTTTACCAGAGAAGAATTTTACCAGTTAGTTTATCAATACACCAAGAAAAACCAAAAAACTGTTTATCAGCAATTAAAAAAATTGGGGGCTTCTTGTGATTTTTCCCGAAAAAAATTTACTCTGGACAAAGATATTATAAAGATAGTTCTAAATACTTTTGAAAAATTATATCAAGATGGTTTAATTTATCGCGGAGAAAGAATAGTTAACTACTGTCCAAAGCACCAAACAGCTTTTTCTGATTTAGAAGTAAAATACGAAGAAGAAAAAGGTACCTTGTTTTATATTCAATACCCCCTAAAGGACGGAGGGGCAGTTGAAGTCGCTACTACCCGACCAGAAACTATTTTTGGCGATATGGCTTTAGCCATTAATCCCAATGACAAACGCTATCAAAAACTTATTGGAAAAATCGCCATTGAACCATTAACTAAAAGAGAAATACCTATTATTGAGGATAAAAGAGTAGAACAAGATTTTGGGACTGGGGTTTTAAAAATTACTCCGGCTCACGACCCAACTGATTTTGAAATTGCCCAAGACCATAGATTACTACCAAGACGAGTGATTGACTTTCAGGGCCGGCTAAATGAACTCGCTGGTTCTCTTAAAGGGCTAAAGGCTTTAGAAGCTAGAGAAAAAACCATTGAAATTTTAAAGCAAAATAATCTTTTGATAAAAACTGAGGAGATTACTCATCGAGTCGGCCATTGTTATAAATGCCACAGTACTATTGAGCCGATGATCATGAGCCAATGGTTTATTAGCGTTAATAAACCTTTTGGCAAAGAAAAAAAATCTCTGCGGGACAGAGCAATAGAAGCAGTAAAAACCAAAAAAATAAAAATTATTCCCAAAAATTTTGAAAAAAATTTTTATCACTGGATGAAAAATTTAAAAGACTGGAATATTTCCCGTCAAATTTGGTGGGGTATTCCAATCCCGGTTTATTATTGTCAAGAACAAAAAACAGAAAAATGCCAAAAGGAAAAAGGAATTATTGTCAGCCAAAAAAAATTAAAAGAATGCCCTTATTGCCATAGTCAAAACATTGTTAAAGATCCGGATGTTTTAGATACTTGGTTTTCTTCTGGCCAATGGCCATTTGCTACCTTGATGACCGCTAAAAAGGGGGATTTTGAAAAATTTTATCCTACTGACGTTATGGAAACTGGCTGGGATATTTTATTCTTTTGGGTGGCAAGAATGATTATGTTAGGAATTTACTGCACTGGAAAGATTCCTTTTAAAACTGTCTATCTTCATGGTTTAGTCAGGGATAAAGATCGCCAGAAAATGTCCAAATCAAAAGGGAATGTTATTGACCCCTTGGGAGTAATTGAGAATTACGGAGCTGATGCCTTAAGAATGGCTTTAATTATGGGCACTGGTTTAGGTTCGGATATTATTCTTTCTGAAGAAAAAATCAAAGGTTTCAGAAATTTTGCTAATAAGGTTTGGAATGCTTCCCGTTTTGTTTTAATGAATATTGATGATTTAAAGAAAAAACCAAATTTAACTAAAAGCGATCAAAAGATTTTAAAAGACTTTCAAAGAGTAATTAAAAAAGTTGAAAAACATTTAGATAATTTCCGTTTTAATCTGGCAGCTGAAACTGTTTATCGCTATTTTTGGTTTACTTTTGCGGATAAAATAATCGAGGAGATGAAAATCAGAATTAGGGAAAATAAAAACAAAGAATCAGCCCAATATTTACTTTATCTGATTTTAAAAAACTCTTTAATTATTCTTCATCCTTTTATGCCATTTATTACCGAATCAGTCTGGCAATCTTTGCCTGAAATTAAAGGAGAAAAAAGAGAAAAAATGATTTTGATAGAAAAATGGCCTACTTCTCTTTAATTTTACCTTTAGGTACTTCTTTAATTTTAGCTTTTCTGCCGATTTATTTTTGGTTGAAATTTTATCTCTGGCAAGACAAAAATAAACCAGAGCCAAAAAAATGGCTTTGGTTTTTATTTTTAGCCGGAGTGGCTTCCACTTTTTTTATTTACTGGTTAGAAAATTTCGTAATCAATTTTCTTCCTTCTGATTTGAAAGTCCTTAATATTTCTAACCCTTCTTTGTTGATTTTATCTTTAATCGAAGAATCTGTTAAACTTTTTATTCCTCTAATAATTCTTAAAAAAAATAAATACTTTGATGAAGCCATTGACGCTTTAGTTTATTTAATAGTTTTTGCCTTAGGAGTGGCTTTTGTGGAAAATTTAGGGGTTTGTTTAGAAGAAATTTTAATTAACCAAACTTTTTCCGCTGGCTTTTACAGCGCTTTTATTCTAGTTATATTAAGGTTTATTGGCGCTAATCTTTTACATACTCTAACCGCCAGTCTTTCTGGAATATTTTTGGCTCTTAGCCGGTTAAATAAGAAAAAATGGTATCTTTTATTAGGGCTTATATTGGCAACGATTACTCATTACTGCTTTAATCTTTTAATGATTAATTTAAACTTGATTAATTTTTCCCTGACTCTCTTGTTTTTGTGGCTAATAATGATTGGTATTTTAAAAACCAGCTCTTTATTAGAAAAGATCAAAAAACCAATCAATAATTAACGCCTAGATGACAAGGACAAGGACAAGGACAAGGACAAGGACAAGGACAATGGCAATAACAATGACGATGACGATGACGATAATGATAACGATAACGATGACAATGACGATAACAACTAACAACTTTTTCTTAAAACCACTAATTTGGTTAGGGTAAAGAAGTTAAAGGTTAAGAAGCCATGCCCTCCCTTTTGCCATTGCGAGGAGCGTTAGCGACGAAGGATCTCTGGTGAACAATGTCATCCCGAGCAAAGCCGAAGGAACTCATAGATATCTCAAATCTCAAAAATCAAATCTCAAATCTACATCTTAAAATTAAAATCTTATCATTGATTATTGATTATTGATCATTAGTTAATGAACCTTTTACTCAATGGTTTTTTGAATTATTTAATTATTCTTGGTATAATAAGAAAAAATAAATATTTATTAATATGGTTCCAATTAAAAAAATCCCCACTGAAAATTTAGAACAAATTGAATGGCCAGCAGAAGAAGAAGGAGAATTAGCCATTGATCTTTACGAAACAGAAAATGAACTGGTTTTAAAATCAGCGATTGGCGGAGTCAAAGCCGAAAATCTTGATATTTCTATTACCAATGATATGATTACTATTACTGGTGAAAGACAATTAGAAGAGAAAGAGGAAATCAAAAAAAATTATTATCAAGAATGTTTCTGGGGTCGTTTTTCCCGAGCTGTTATTTTGCCAAAAGAAGTTAAAAGCGATTTAGCAACAGCAGTGATTAAAAATGGAATTTTAACCATCCGGCTGCCAAAGGCTGGAGATAATAAAAAACAAGGAATAAAAATTATTGAAGAAGAGTAAAAATCTTTGAGAGTGCCGAGGTGGCGGAATTGGCAGACGCGCAAGGTTTAGGACCTTGTGTCTTTTTGGACTTGTGGGTTCAACTCCCACCCTCGGCACCAAAAATTCAATTTAATAAGGCCGTTTTTAAACGGCCTTATTAAATTTATTTTATTTTTTCTGTTTCTTTGTTGTTTATCTCTTTTATCTCTGTTGTTCTATTGTTTGACCAACGTGAATCTCTTCTGCTCCAAAGAAACCAGTTACTAAATTAATTAAAGCCTGAGCGCCAAGAGCAATAGCAATACCAATTAAGGCATAAATTAAGGTACTCATTGCTTTTTTAACTTTCAACTGGTCTCCACCAGCTGAGGCATACAAAAAGCCGGCATAAATCAAAATAATTACACAAATTATCAAAACAATATTAAAAACCCAGTTTAAAGCCTCAATTAATAAATTGCCGGGTTTAATTTCTGCCTGGCCGGCAATTTCTTGAAAAGAGCCGACCGGATACTCACCTAAAGGAGAAGTTTCTTCAGAGGTAGGAACTTGAGATTCTGTTTCATTTTGAGCATAAACCCCCACAAAAGCAATGCTAACCAAAAAAACTGCTAATAACGAGATAACCGTTATTTTTTTCATATTTTATTTTATTATTATTTATTATTATCGACCTCTTTTGTCTATCACCTTTTTAGGTTGACTTTTCAAGCTTTATTCTATTGGGTAGGGAAAATACCTTGACCTTGATTAACTCCCACCCAACCAGTGACAAAGTTAATCAAAGCTTTAGCCAAAACAGCAATAGCAATACCAATTAAGGCATACATTAAAATTTGAAGAGCTCTTTTGGTTTTAGCTGGATCACCACTAGAGGTTATGTAAGAAAAACCAGCATAAATAACAAAGATTACTCCTAAGATAATAACAATATTGAAAAACCAATTAAGAGCTTTAGTAAGAATACCTTGTTCTCCAAATACCTGAATTTCGGTTGTCGGTATCTGTTGAATAGGAAGATCTTCTGCGCTAAGAATGCTAAAAGCCGGCAAGAAAATTGCTGATAAAAATATTATTGATAACAAAAATAATTTAGTTTTATGTTTCATAGTTTTTTTTATTAATTTAACTTTTTATTATTACCTAATTTTATATGTTTTTTATAATAAAACTAGTGGGGCCAAGTTTCACCCCCTGAAGCGGGAACACCTACACCACCACCTCCACTAACACCACCGCTTACACTCGGACCACCAGAAGAAGTACCGCCAGAAACAGCTTGTTCAACGTCTAAATCAACATTAAACCAACCAGTGACAAATTTAATCAAAGCAATAGATAACACAGCAATAGCAATACCAATTAAGGCATACATTAAAATTTGAAGAGCTCTTTTGGTTTTAGCTGGATCACCACTAGAGGTTATGTAAGAAAAACCAGCATAAATAACAAAGATTACTCCTAAGATAA
>Ga0209508_1001455_pt1 | contig 18445 bp, 17 predicted proteins | sample AD_UKC129_MetaG_FD_184427 | JGI IMG/M metagenome (GOLD analysis project Ga0209508, IMG submission 184427) | Active sludge microbial communities of municipal wastewater-treating anaerobic digesters from Canada - AD_UKC129_MetaG (SPAdes) (version 2) | ecosystem: Engineered > Bioreactor > Anaerobic... | reverse complement strand
ACAGCTTCAAAGTCATCACTTGAAACGGATGAACCAAAATGTTATTGCTATGCGTCAAAAGGAAGTTTTTTTAAAGTTTGATTGTTCAATGGGGGATATCGAGCTATCCTGCGATGATTTTATCCTCAGCAATAGTCAACTTTCCTTTGAGCTTACTGACTACCTCATAGTGGTAGTGGAGCTTTGTCCTTATTCCATTTACCTTACCGATGTCCCCAACCTCTATTCCTCATTGTGCAACAAAGTTCAGCAAGTGCAATATAAATTTGCTGACCAACTAAGTCCTTTTTTCCTTCAGGAGGTGAATTTATCCAGTGGCAAAGAGCCTTTGGGATTATGCTACTGAACTGAGTAATGAGGAACGAGATGCCTTATTACTGGGAATTACCTATAATGAGTTGCATAATCACTATGAGGCTCGGGGTGGTTATAATGTGTTTGGTAAAGGAGATCCTCGTGGATCTAGGTATTGGAAGATTTTTGTAAAGGCTGCTAAGGTGCTTCGAGAAAGAGGATGGGATTTTTATTCCTACCTGTCGGTGGTTTATACCCACTACTATTCCTACTTCGGAAAAAGGTTATATCCAACAGCAGTAGTTTCCAAATGGGGGATTAATGAATATGCCAAATATTTAGCTCAAACTCCTTACGATACACACTCTCTTCCTTACCGAGAACTTCTTCGCTACTATGTTCGGGAAGTTAAAAGCTTAACTAAGCAGTGGAATATATCCTACGAACAGGCAGTAGATTACCTGTTAGAACAGGGTAGGATTACTAAGCAGTTGAGGAAAGACTTATTGGCTATTTTGGGATCGAAGAGGAGGTATTATGGAGAGCGGGTTAGAACAGAAACTGCTTTACCTGTATCTGTTTGATCGAGAGTTTTACTTATCCAATCGCAGATACCTGAACTCTGAGACATTTTCTCATCCTCTGTTTCGGAGGTCAGTGCAGTTGGTGGATGCTTTTTATCGGAAGTATGGGGACGTGTTTAATCCGTCCCTATACTTCGATTATGCTCGGAGAGATCCTCAGCTGCAGAACTTTAAAGAGCAGCTTAACCAATTGGAAAGCATAATCAAAGACAACTTTACAGTTACGGAAGCAGAACGGAAATATATCACTGACAATGTGGTGGCTATTTTCCGTAAGAAAATTGCTGAAGATGTGCTGGTGCAAGGAGCTGACTTGGTTCAGGAAAACAAAATAGAGGACTTCCTGAAGCTGGTTAATACCAAGTTAGCTGAGCCTGCCGAAAGCATTCAGCGAATGAATTTAGGCAAGGATTATAATGCTGCTATTTGCCATCTCCTTGATGATGGGGGAGAAAGAATTCCTACCTCAATTCCTGCTTTGGATAAGTTGATGGAAGGTGGCTTTGGTAAAAAGAGACTTTACATCGTGATGGGTGGACCTGGTTCAGGAAAAAGTATTTTCCTTACCAATATGGCTCACTCAGCTATGATCCACGGTAAGAAAGTTCTCTACTACTCTCTGGAGCTCTCTACTGATATAGTTTTATTGCGAATGATGTCAATCGTAACTGGTTTGGGCAAAGGAGAAATCAGGAATAATCCTCAATTAGCACAGGAGAAGCTGGATAAGCACCCAATGAAGGGACTGTTTTCCTTCTTCGAGGTCATAGAAACTTACTCAATGACTGCTCATCAATTGGCTGTAGATATTGACGAATATGTTAACGTTCATGATTTCACGCCTGATTTAATCATTGTGGACTATGCTGACCTGATGGAGAGGGAGCACCGCTATGAGCGGGAATATGTGGAGTTGGAAGAGTTGTGTAAGAGGCTTAGACAGATAGCAATGAAGCACAACTGTGTAATGCTTACTGCCTCTCAAGTTAACCGAGAAGGAGTTACTGGAGGATTGGCAAAGAATGAGAATGTAGCAGGAAGTTATGGAAAAATAAAAACTGCTGATTTGGTGATGTCCATAAACCAGAATGATGAAGAGAGACAAAATGGCAAGATGAGAATAGCAGTAACTAAAAACCGTGAATATGTAAGCGGGAGAATAGTTACGGTGAATATGGACTATAAGAGTTTGAGGATTACTGGAGAAGAGGGAGCTTCAGTGGGGTATATTAATTCTGGACGAAAAAGGAAAGAGATTCCTGTGGGGGGAATGGAATGGCTGACTCAGTCATAGCTTACCTTTTAGCCCATCGAGTTGACATTCGAGAGGGTAGGGGAGATGAGTGGAGGATGGATTGTATAAACTGCTCTGACCACAATAAGCACCTCTACTATAACTCTCGGAAGCATCAATTCCTGTGCTTTAAATGTGGTTGGAAAGGTTCAGGTTATAGACTGATTAATGCTTTTAACCGTAAATATGGTTATACAGGCTCGGTGCAGTTGGACATTCCTGTGGAGCAATCGATAAAGCCTGTTGAGCGTCCTAAAATCTCTCTTCCCGTAGGAGCTTATCCTCTAACTGAGGATGGGGAGAATTACCAACGAGTTATAGCTTATTTGCAGAGACGAGGAATTGGTAGGAAAGAGATTGAGGAATATCAGATTCACTATACCCATTTTGGTAAGTTTGCAGGACGAATTATATTTCCCATTTACCATAATGGGAAGTTAGTTAGCTATGTGGGAAGAGCTATTAATCCTAAAGTAACTCCTAAGGTTCTTAATCCCAGTAGTGGTGAAGCTAATCCTCCTTCCCACTACCTGTATAACTTTGACCGAGCCCGCTTTTATCCTTCAGTAATTTTGACTGAAGGAACTTTTGACTGTATCACTACAGGGATAGTGGATTATAAATATGGAGCAGTAGCTACCTTTGGGAAAAAGTTATCTCCTGAACAGGTTAAACTTATTTTCCAATCTTCTTTTCGGGAGATTATTTTTGCTTGGGACTTACGAGATGCTATTCCCGATACCATTAATTACGCTAAAGAGTTTATAGGCTTCTATCCCGTTCGAGTGGTTATGCTTCCAGAAGACAAAGACCCCAACGATTTGGGGCATGAACAGATGGCTGAGTTGGTTCGCCAAGCAGTTCCTTTTAATCGGGTTAACTTAAAATTAATAAATTTTTAGATTTTTTTTTAAAAGTGGGAATAAAGTAAAACCGATTGAGTTATAATACTGCGTTAGGAGGTTATAGAAAATTGGGAAAATGTGAATATTGCCAAAAGTGTCCCCTTTATAATGAGCCACAAGTTCCTGCAGTGGGAGTATCCTCTGCAGAGATTATGCTCATTGGTGAGGCTCCTGGTGCTCAAGAGGTTGCTTATGGGGAGCCATTTGTGGGTCGATCAGGACAAATTCTCAACTCTGCTTTGGAGGAAGTGGGGATTGATAGAGCTAAATTATATATTACCAATGCTGTGTCCTGCCGTCCGCCAGATAATCAAACTCCTACTCCTGAGGAAATTCAATTATGCCGAGGAAGATTAGTGGAAGAAATTAATCAGGTTAAGCCTAAGCTGATAGTTACTCTGGGAGCTGTTCCTATGAGGTCAGTTTTAAAGCTGAATGGGATAGTAAAGCACCACGGTCAGGAAGTCTATTCTGAAGAGTTTGGGTGCTTAGTGCTACCCTGTTACCATCCTGCTTTTGTCCTCCGAGATCCTCGTCGTCAGCATGAATTTTTGCAGGACATTATGAGAATTCCTCGGTTGATTGATGATTCAAAACCTAAGACGAAGACAGAATATATCGTTGTGGATAACTTTGAAAAGCTCTACCAGATGAGGGATGATTTAAAGTCCCTACCTGCAGTGGCTTTTGACATAGAGACTAATGGATTAAATCCATTTATGGAGGGTGCAAATGTTACGGCTATTTCTTTTTCTGGTCAGTATGGTAAATCCTATTGTGTTCCTCTTTACTACCAAGCTCCCCTGTTCAGCAGTGAATTTTTGGGAGAGCTTGCTACTTACTTGTCAACCCTCTCTAAAAGCAGTTCTACCGAGAGTATCCCTACCAAATTTAGTTCCATCCTGCAGGAGTCCAGGCTAATAGAGGAATTGCATAACAAATCGGTTAAGGAATACCGTAAAGCAGTGAACTCCTTTATCGAGGAATTAAGTTCTCGGAGAAAAAATCCTGTATTTTCAGCCGAGGAAATCAATAACCTTATTATCCCTGTTTTACGGGAGATCCTTGAAGACCCCACTAAAGAGCTTATTGCACATAACGGGAAGTTTGATACTCAGTGGTTGAGGTATAAACACAGGTTTAACATCCATCTTCAGTTTGATACCTGCATTGCTCACTACTTGCTGGATGAAAATTCAGCTCACAACTTAAAGCAGGTAGCCAGTGCTTACACCGATATTGGAAATTATGCTCACGATTTTCAGGCATATGAGGATAGATTTAATCGTGCTCCTGAGGAATTGTTTTATCAGTATTCCTGTGCCGATGCTGATGCTACTTATCGCCTCTATACTGTGTTTAAGTCTTTACTGGCAGAGAAAAAACTGGATAAAACTTTTGCTATGGTGATGAAGTTTTCTGAAAGCCTAACTGATGTGGAATATAACGGAGTAAAGATTGACCAAGATGCTTTAGCTAAACTGGATCAAGAGATGAGTAAGGTTCTGGAAGATATTACCCACGAAATCCAATCTCATACCGTCATCAGGGAATGGGAAAAAATCAAAGATGAGCCTGTAGTATTCAATCCCAACTCTAACGATATGGTTAGGGAAGTGCTGTTTGACTGCCTTCATCTTCCAGTGGTGAAGAAAACTTCAACTGGTGCTCCTTCTGTGGATGCAGAAACTTTAGAGGAGTTAGCTCAATACCACGATTTACCTGAGCTACTCCTTCGCTACCGAAAACAATCCAAACTTTTAGAGACCTACATTCGAGGTTACTGGAAGTATATATCCAGTGATGGAAAAATTCATCCTAATTTTAATTTAGTTGTAGCAAGGACAGGAAGGTTATCTTCCTCCAATCCAAACCTGCAGAACCTTCCGAGTGGGAATGTGAAGGATATTAAACGGTTGTTTATTCCTTCTCATCCTGATTGGATAATGATGAACTTTGACTTTTCTCAAATTGAACTGCGGGTAATGGCTATGCTTTCCAGAGATCCAGTTATGACTAAGGTTTATCAGCAAGGGGAAGATATCCACACCATGACTGCTCAAGCAATTTTTAAGAAGAAGGACATCAGCAAAGAAGAACGACAGATGGCAAAGAAGTTAAACTTCTCTATCCTATATGGGGCAGGGGCTGAGGCAACCGCTCGGCTTTTGGGAGTTACTCCTGAGGAAGCACAAGCATTCATTCAATCCTACTTTAAACGGTATAAAGGGGTAGCTAAATATATTAAACTGGTTCAGCAAATAGCGGAGAAAAATGGAGTAGTTTACTCTCCCTATGGTAGGGCTAGGCGGTTGCCAGAAGCTCAAATGACTACTAATGAAGGCATAAAAAGTAAAGCTCTTCGAGAGGCAGTAAATCATACCATTCAATCAACGGCTAGTGATATCTGTCAGATTGCTTTAGCCAAAATCAATCGAGATTTTAAAGTTAAACATCTTCCTGCTAACGTGATTTTAACTGTGCACGATTCCATAGTCGTAGAGTGCCACAGAGATTATATGCAGGAAGTATATCACTTGGTTAAGTCTCATATGGAAGGAGTTAAGGGTAAGTTTATTACCATTCCTCTAGTAGCTGAGGCAGAGTGGGGATTTAACTATGGAGATATGTCCCTCTATGATGGGACAAAGAATTTTGAGCAGTTAATGGAAGAGACTAATAAGGAGGCAGTGGCTTAATGGTGTTAAAAATTAAGAGGTTAACTACGGTAGCTAAACTACCTACTTTTGCTCATCCAGGAGATGCCTGTTTTGACATCTATGCTGGGCAAGATGTAGTAGTTCCTGCTAAAGGTTATGCTACTGTTCCTACAGGAATAGCTTCAGAGATTCCTGAGGGGTATGAAGTAGTGATTAGACCTCGGTCAGGTTTAGCTTTTGACCATGGTTTACAAGTCCATCCTGGAACTATAGACAGTGGTTATCGGGGAGAATGGTTAGTGCAAGTTTATAATCATTCCTATACTTCCTATTTGATTCAAGCAGGAGAGAGAATAGCTCAAGGAGCTCTACGTAGTGTTCCCCAAGTAGAAATTGAGGAAGTAAAAGAATTATCAGAAAGTGATCGAGGAGAACGAGGATTTGGTTCTACAGGGTATTGAGAAATATTTGGAAAGTTTTTTGTGCATCCTCTTGACAAATAAATCAGAAATGATTATAATATGGGTATAGAACGTTAAGGAAAGGAGATGATAGTTATAAATGATTCCCTTTGAGGTTGTTCCAGCTCGGCAGTATAGTGTAGAGGAATTAAAAGAGGAGTTTGAAAAATTAAAAGATAGTGTAGATTTGAATAAAGCTCAGGCAGAGCTTACTTATGATGATGAAAATATTGAAGAGGAAATGCAAAAGCAAGCAGGATTATATTTTTATTATTCTTTACTTCGTAATCAAGCTAAAGCACTATACGAACGAGCGGATATTTTGTTAGGCAACCTCAAAGCTGACCGAGATTTGGTGGTAAGGAGGTATATGGTAGAGAAAGAAATGAAGGTTACTGATACAGCAGTCAAGGCTACTGTAGAACGGAGTGATTCGGTTAGAGAGTTAAGTTTTTTGAAATTGGAAATTGGTGAAGTGTTAGCAATGTTGGATACTGTGGTAAAAGCATTGGAACATAAAAAAGATATGATGACTCAAACATCAGCCAACCATCGTCGAATGGTGGAAAGTAATCTTTTATAGGGAGGTGTATTATGGGGTTTTACAAAACTAATCTGGAAGTTTTAAGAGGTTTAGCTGAACAAAAGCAGGGGAGGTTCTGGGCACCAAAGGTAGGATATAACAATATTAGATTCCTGCCTCCATATTCGGAGAAGGGTGTTCCTTATAAGAAAGTGTGGATGCATTATGGTGTAGGAGAAGAAAATGCCTTAGTGATTTGTCCGAGAAAAATGACAACTGACCCTGAGGTTTTATTAGGAGAGAGAGTTCCAGTAAGTAAGTGTCCTATCTGTTCTTTAGTGGAGAAACTCTTTCACTCTGAAGACCCTCGAGCTTTAGAGAAAGCTAAATCTTTGTCAGTCAAACCTCGGTATTACTATAACATTTTGGACTTGGATAACCTTAAAGCAGGAGTTCAAGTTTATAGTGCTCCAGCTAAGATTCACGATGACTTAGCCAAAATTTGGAGTAATCCTAAGTTTGGAGATGTGTTTGACCCTGAAGCGGGATTTGATTTTATTCTGCACCGAGATGGAACGGGAATTACTTCTCGTTATTCTTTGCAGATAGCTGATCCTAATCGCACTGCTATTCCTGATATGAAGTATTTGGATGAATTGATTAACTTAGATCAGTTAGTTAAGTTAGAGGATTATGATACTATAAATTTTTACTTGACTGGTGAGGCAGATGAGGATGTACCTAGTGATGATCCTGAAGAAGCAATTCAGAAACCAGAGGAGAATATTGATGAAGAGTTGTTTGGACCACCTCTAGGGGAGTTGGAGGATATATTTGAAACTCCATCCTGTTTTGGTAAGTCTTATTCTCCTACTGATGACCTCTGTCTCAGTTGTAATGATCAGGAAGCTTGTAAAGCTGAATTTGCTCTTACTGCTAAACCAAAAAGAAAGCCAGTAGTAGGGATGGTTTAAGCGTATGTCTCAGGTTAATTTAATCTCTGATGTTATAAATGCTATGGAGAAAGTATTAGGGAACGGCGTGGTTTATAAGCCCGCCGATATCCCTAATACTAAAATTAGACAGTATATTTCTACACAATGTTTGCCTATTGATATGGCAATAGGAAGGAGAGGGATACCATGTGGAAGAATATCTATGATTTATGGTCCAGAAGCCAGTGGAAAAACTACTATTGCTTATCATATACTTGCCGAAGCTCAGCGTATGGGAGGAGTCGCCATCCTATATGATACCGAATTTTCCTTTGATCCTGACCGAGCGGAGATAATTGGTATTAATCCCGAAGAGTTAATTCTTATTCAAGATGTTAATATGGAGGAGTTGTTTACCTCATTAGAAGCTTTGATTGATAAAGTGGAAGAAGGTGGTATTCCCACCCCTGTATGTGTAGTTTATGATTCTATTACTGCTACTAAAACCCGCAGTGAAGAAGATAAGAAAGATAAGTATAACAATCAGCAACCTGCAGTGCAGGCACAAGTTCTTTCTAGGTCTTTAAGATTAATTCTCAATCAAGTAGTTAAAAATAATATTGCTCTAATCTTCCTTTCCCAGATGAGGGACAACATTGCTGGCTATGCTAGTGATGTTGTCCCTGGTGGTAGAGCAATAAAGTTTTATTCTAGTTTAATGATGAAGGTATCTAAAGTAGGAATACTAAAAGATGGTGATGAAAGCATAGGGATTGAAGGTAAAGTTAAGATAGATAAGAATAGACTAGGACCTCCATTCCGAACTGCTAGTTATACTATTAACTTTGCTACTGGAATAGATAAGATAAAAGGATACTTGGATGCCGCTGAGATGTTAGGTGTGGTTAAGAAAGCTGGTGGGTGGTATGAATTTGCTGAAGACTACCGAAAATTTGGGGGGAGTAAGTTTCGGCAGAAAGACTTCAGTGATTTGTGCACCTCCGAATTAATAGAAGTATTAGAGGGATTAGCTTTTCGTGATATTGAAGATGAAATCCTCCCTAGCTAACATTTCCCAATATCTCCTCCCAACGAGCCAGGAGCCTCCACTCCTGGCTCCTCTTTGTTTAATATGAGTAAAATACTATTTCATGCTGATCTTCATTTTAGTTTGTATCGGGAGTTTTCCCAAGGGGAAACGGGAAGACTGGATAAGATTATAGAAGTAGAGAAAACTATTATTACTTATGCTTTAGATTACGGAATTAAAGACCTAGTCTTTTTAGGAGATTGGTTTCATCACCGCAATCAATTGAATGTTTTAGTATTACAGAGATCTTTAGAACTGTTATATCAAAATTTATCTAATGACTTGAGATTTTATTTCTTAGTTGGTAACCATGACCAGTATGATTCTAGTGGTTTGGTTCATTCTCTATACCCATTTAAGATGATAGGTAGAGTAGCTGACCTACCTTGTTATATGAAAATAGGAGATAAGTTAGTTGGATTTATTCCTTATCGAGCCAGTAGAGACCAATTCTTACAAGATTTGGATGGGGTACTAAGGGGACAGAAAGTGGACATGCTATGTCTCCATCAAGGGGTTAAAGAGGCACAACTACTTAATGGAATAGCAGTAGGGGATGAATCCTTTGTTTCCTGTAGTGAACTCCCTGATTACCTACCTATTATCTCTGGTCATATTCATAAGCCTCAAGTGATAGGTAACTTACTTTATACTGGTAACCCATTACAGCAGACCTTTGGAGATGTAGGAGATAGAAAAGGATGGTATGTTTTAGATGATGATGGAGAATTTGAATTTATTGAAAACAATTTCTCTCCTCGGTTCTATAAGCTAGAGATGAGAGGAGGGAAGATTGATATTCCAGGTACTGTGGATGACTACTATTGGATTACTACTGATGGTGATGTAGAGGAAGTTAAGAAGCAATTGTCAGACTTAAAGAACCTGCGGATAGATACTTTTCCCAAAGCGGTAATGAATACCAGTAGGGTAATAGAGAAAGATAAAACCTTTGACCAAATGATTGACGAATATGTAGAAGGAACTTTAGCTGATACTGAAGCACACGAAGTAGTAAAGCAGTATGGAAAAGAAGTTCTCCGTAAGGTGATGGATAAATGAAGCTGCAGCATATATCTATTCATAACTTCTTAAGTATCGGAGATATAGAACTTCAGCTTGCTGGTCGAGGGTTAGTGTTAATAAATGGAATTAATAAGGATACCGTTAGTGGAGATTCTAATGGAGCAGGAAAGAGTGCTATTTTAGAAGCAGTAGTGTGGGTATTATATGGTAAGACTCTTCGAGATATTCCTGCTGATGCTGTGATTAACCGCTTTACTGATTCAGGAGCAATAGTAAAATTAGACTTTACTGTAGATGACCTACCTTATCAGGTAATAAGAGCTCGTAAACACGATGAGTATGGGAGTGGTTTATTTTTATATCAAGGGGATACTAACTTAACTTTAGGAACGATTAAACAAACTCAAGAGAAGTTAGAATCTCTATTAGGTATGGACTTTACTACCTTTACTTCCAGTATTGTTTTTGGTCAAGGATATGCTAGTGTCTTCACCACTATGAAAGATGCTGATAGGAAAGAAGTATTAGAGAAGATATTAGAACTGAATATTTTTTCTAAATGTTTAGAAGAAGTTAAATTAGACTACAGAGAATTAGAAGCTGATACAGCTAACTTAAACTCTACTTTAACTACTCTTTATACTACTAGAGATTCTTTAGTTCAGTCTATTAAGTCTCTTAAGGATAAGTTAACTAAGCGAAAGAAAGAAATCAAAGAAGAAATAAAAGAACTCACTGAGGCTATTAAAGCTAATGCTCAAGAGGGAAATCAACTTAAAGCTCAGAGGGAAGCTTTGCTAGTTAAGTTAGCTTCTATTGATGATAATCTTAAGGAGTATCGAGAGATAGTTCAGCCTTATATTAAAGAAGTAGAACAGCTGTTAAATAAAAGTAGAGGAGCTTACCTCTCTTTAGATAAGCAAAGAGAGTTAATGGAGAAGAAAGTTAAAGAATTACAGGATAGAGTAGATAATATCACTGCTGAATTTCTTAATAAACCTTGTGATAGATGTGGAAGGATTATTACCGAAGCAGCACTTCCCCACGTTCTAGCTTCAGTATTACAAGAGTTAGAGATTAGTGGTCAAGCTACTAAGTCTCTTATTGACCAAGTGAAAGCTCTTAAAGAAGAATATCAAAAATATGAGAAAGAGTATAACAGTAAGCTGTTGGAGAAAGATGAGAAGTTTGATGAGTTTATAAAGCAGAGAGATATTATGCAGAGAGAACTAAATGAAGTAACTGCTAAGCTATCCAGAATTATAGAAGCTTTAAAGAGGATGAAGGAAAGCAAAGCGGAGAAAGAATCCAGCACTGAATTAGAAACTATTACTAATCTCATTACTGAAAAGCAGGAAGAGCTAAAGCAAGTAATTGATAATATTAAAACTCATCAGGATAAATTAGAAAGCTTTAAATCTCGTAAAGATGTTCTGTCTTTCTGGAAGAATGGGTTTGGTAATGGTGGAATAAAGAGCTGGGTTATTAATAGCTATTTAGAATTTATCAATCAACGAATTCAGTATTACATACAGCAGTTAGGATATACTGACTTAGTAGTGCAATTTATTCCTCTAGTAGCTACTCGAGGAGATAATGAAGTTGATAGAGTAGAACTACAGGTAGTCAATGGTTCAGGGGGAGAAAGTTATCTTGCTAATTCAGGTGGTGAAAGAAGAAGAATAGATGTAGCGGTTCTCTGTGCTTTACAAGATTTAGTTAGAAGTAGGAAAGGAAAAAGTGCTAATGTTCTTTTCTTAGATGAAATCTTTGACACTTTAGATGGGGTAGGAATTGAAGCAGTAGTCTCTTTATTGGGAAACTTTATCCGTAGTAGTGATGATTCAGTATTTGTTATCAGTCATAACAGTGAGTTAAAACCTTATTTTGATAGGGTAATTACAGTGGTTAAAGAAAATAAGATAACGAGGGAGGAAAATTATGAATGTGAATTTGTTAGTTAACACCCCTAATCCAGTGGAGGTTATGTATATTGCTGGTAGAATTTGTAGGAATAAAGATGTTGATGCTGTTTTAAAAGAAGCTAAAGATAAACCTCAGGAAGTAAAAGAAAAGTTTATTCAAAAGTTGATTAAAGCGGGGCACGAATCAATATTAGAGCACGTTTCTTTTACCTTTGTGGTTAGTAATATTTCTAGAATAGCTACTCATCAGTTAGTTAGGCATAGAGTAGCTTCCTACTCTCAATACTCCCATCGAGGAATGGATGATGAATTAACTTTTATCATTCCTGATTCTTTGAGTGATAAGATGAATGAGAAAGAAGAGATAAATAATTTTATTATGGGGTATTTGGAACAGGCAGGTGGTTTTTATTATGATTTAGTGAAGTTAGGAATTCCTCCAGAAGATGCTCGCTTTATGCTTCCTAACGGTTTAGCTTCTAATATTATGTTTACTATGAATGGTAGAGAGCTAAGGCATTTCCTTAAGCTACGGTTAGCTAAGAATGCTCAGTGGGAAATTAGACAGTTAGCTCAAGAGATATTGAAAATAGTAAGTGATGTTTGCCCTGTTTTAGTAGCTGATATGAAGGAGGAATAGAATGCCTACAGTTTATTTAGGTGGAAAGTTAGGAGGAAGAACTTACTGGGAGTGTGCTGGTGAAAGAGCTCGGGCTAAGCAAGCATTAGAAGCACAGGGAATAAAAGTAATTGATCCTCTGCGAGGTAAAGACTATTTAGAAGGTAAAACTATATCTAGATTCGAGAAGCCAGGTGGAATGGATATAGCTGAAATTATAGCTCGGGATAAGTATGACCTCAAGCGAAGTGATTTATTATTAATTCTGACAGGTGATGAGGTTAGTGATGGGACTTGGTTAGAGTTTGGATATGCTAAATATAAATTAGAAATTCCTGTAGTAATGATTGCTCCTACTCGGATAGGACAATATGGTTGGAGTAACCATGAAGCTGATTATATAGCTTTCAATTTAACTGCTGCTGTGGATTGGATAGCTAAATACTTTTTTGCATAGTCAACCTAAAACATCTTGACTTTAGTTTAACTATGTGCTATCTTTTAATAAAAATAAAAGGAGGTTAAGTAAATGTCAATTAGAGATAGGGCAATTTTAGTGTGGCAGGAGAAGAAAGAAAGACTAAAACAAGACTTATTAGTGGATTTAAGAAGTATTTTGGGTGAAGATGTTCCTATGCAGATCTTGGATAATAACAGCCCCTTATTAGATATGTCTGATGATGAAGGAACCTATGTCTATGTTCAAGATGGTGATACTCCTATGGTAATAGAAGCATTCTACAATCCCTTTACTAAGAAATTTGAATACTCTTTGATTACTAGATGTAGTTCCTGTAAAGATGTTTATGCTTGTGATGATTATACAGGAGTAATAGCTTTTAGTGATATTGAAACTCTAGGCAGAGCTTTTGAATTATCTTTAGAGGCTCGACCTATCTGCAGTAGATGTTATCAATAGGGAGATGCTATGATTCAAGATTCAGGGAAAAGAGAAGAGTTTGCTACTGGAGCAGTTCGGGATACCCGAGAGGGGAAAGGGAGATTTGATTTGATATCTCCCTTTGCTCTTATGAGGTTAGCTAAGTGGTACGAAGAGGGAGCTAATAAATATTCGGAAAGGAATTGGGAGAAAGGTATAAACTTTTCTCGATACCTTGATTCTGCTTTTAGGCACCTAACTAAATTCCTAATGGGTATGGAAGACGAAGATCATCTGGCAGCAGCAGCTTGGAACATTTTTGCTATTATGCACCATCAAGAATTAGGAGAAATTCATTTAGATGATCTCCCCCATTATAAGCGAGGGATAAATAATGACTGAATCGAGTCCATTAGAGCAATCGGTGGCAATAGAAGAAATTCTAAACCGCTATCAGAGCTACTGTGTCTTAAAGTGGGTAAGTAATGGGGAGTTTGGGATGGTGTTTAAAGTTGGATCTATGCCAATTATTAATATATCTTTTACTGATGGTGTATATAAAGTGAATCTACTTAATAAGGGGTTAGAGTTTAGCACTTCCATGTTTGATACCTTTGAAGAGTTGATGGAATACTTAAATGGTCTTGATTTCAAAAATCTGATGGGAGGATTAAAGGAACGCTATGTCAAGTGAGATTAATATTTTAATCAGTTTTGTAGCTGGTCTGTTATCTTTTTTCTCTCCTTGTGTCTTAGCTTTAGTTCCTGCTTATGTTTTTTATATAGGTGGGACAGGATTAGTAGAAGATAATAGGAAAAATACTTTGACCCATATTCTACTTTTCACCTTGGGATTTTCTTTAGTGTTTATTTTCTTAGGGACAGGAATTTCTTTGTTAGGAAGTTTTGTTGCTCAGTATCGAGAGTGGTTTAATCGTATAGCTGGGTGTATCATAATCATTTTTGGTTTACAACTCTTCGGAATTTTAAGAATCTATTGGATGTATACGGATAAGCATTTTTATCCCCAGCGGATATCTTTACCTACCTTACGAAGTTTCTTATTAGGAATTTTCTTTGGCTTAGGTTGGACTCCCTGTGTCGGTCCTATCTTAGGTTCTATTCTTTTGTATGTATCTACTATAGGTGTAGCTTGGTATGGAGGATTACTTCTCTTCTTTTATACTTTGGGGTTAGCTATTCCTCTTATTTTAACTGGATTAGGTGGAAATTATGTGTTGTATTTCCTTCGTAGAATACAGAGGAGAGGTAATTGGGTAGAACAGGTAACAGGACTATTGTTGATTGTTTTAGGTATCTTTTTGTTAGTGGGGATATTATAGACAATGATAGTAGACCCTACAACTTTAAGTGATAATGCTAACAAAATAGTTAATACTCGGTATTTACTTCCTGGTGAACAGAATTGGAAAGATATTTGCCAGAGAGTTTCTCGTTGTGTAGCTGCTGGTTTAGCTTTGTATGATGTTCCTATTGAAGAAATTCACAGTTTTGAAAAACAGTTATATCAAGCTCTGCTCCAGCGAGATTTTATTTTTAATTCTCCTACTTTATTCAATGCAGGAAGAGGAGTTCCTAGTGACTTATTATATTCTTCTGTTATGACCTTAGATGGATATCATAGAATAGTAGAAAGTATGAATGACAAAAACATGCTTTCAGCTTGCTTTGTCATTCCTGTAGAGAACTCCATTAAAGGAATATATAAATCTCTATCTGATGCTGCCATAATTTCTAAACTATCAGGTGGAGTAGGATATGATTTTTCTAAATTATCTCACCAAGGAAGACCTCTAGATTCAGGAGTAGGAGTAGCTTCGGGTCCCTTATCTTTTATGGAAGTATTTGACACCTCAGCTAAAGCAGTAATGCAGGGAGGAAAAAGAAGATCTGCTCAAATGGGAGTATTACGAGTTGATCATCCCGATATCATTAACTTTATAGCTGCTAAATCTAAAGGAGATGATAGCTTATCTTTCTTTAATATCTCAGTAATGATTACTGATGAGTTTATGCAAGCAGTAAAAGGAGGAACAGGATTTCAACTTAAAGATCCTGTAACTCACCAACCTCTGCAGATGATAGATGCACGAGGGTTATGGGAAAATATAGTTCACTATGCTTGGCTGAGTGGAGACCCAGGTTTATTATTTTTTGAACATATCAATAGGGATAGGTTTATAGCAGGGGAATATATAGATGCTACTAACCCATGTGTAGTTGGAGATACTTTAGTAGCAGTAGCTGATGGTAGAGGATCTGTTCCTATTAAACAACTAGCTGAAGAAGGAAAGGATGTTCCAGTTTATACTGTAAGTGATAACGGGGAATTGGTAATTGAAATAATGAGGAATCCTCGTTGTACAGGAAAGAATCAACCTATCTATAGAGTAACTTTAGATTCAGGTAATTACTTGGATGTAACAGCTAATCATAAATTTTATTTAATAGATGGAACCAAGAAAGAAGCTAAAGATTTACAGTATGGTGATAGGTTAGATGTAATGAGTAAAGTTATTGAACCTAATAGAACGACAAATTATATTAACTGTTACTATCACTCCAATCCTTATCAACCAGAACACAGAATGATTTACAATTTTTATTATGGTAAGCCTCCCGAGGGAGTTCATCTTCATCATAAGAGTGGTAATTCTTTAGATAATAGAATTGATAATTTAGAGTTAGTAACTATGGGAGAGCATAATAGAATTCATGAAAAGAGTATTGGGGAAAACAATGGAAGATTTATTCCAGTTTCTAATGATGAGATTAAAAAACATGCTTTAGTTTTGACTGAAAAACTAGGAAGACGGTTTGGCAGGACAGAATGGCAAAAGTATGCTAAAGATAATGGATTACCTGTAAATTGGAGTAGACCTGGATATCGTAAAAGTGAACTTGGATCAATAACTGAACTATCTAAATGGGCAGCTAATGAACTTAAATTAGAATTTGTAGATAAACATCCTTTATTGCAGCAGACTATTAAAAATGCTATTGAACAAGGATATGAAATAGATATAAGACAAGTAGATGGAAAAGAACGGGTTTTTATAAAGAAGTATTGTGAGTATTGCCACTCTCCTTTCTGGGTAGAATATGTAAGGAGAGAAAAATCTTTTTGTTCTAGCTCTTGTGGAACTAAAAAAGCGATGCAACGTGAGGAAGCTAGAAGTAAGTTACGAATTAAAGCTAAAGAGCGTAATGATAAACGACAAGAGATTATTAGACAGCAACAGGCTCAAGTATATGCTGATTTAAAATTTAAACTGGGAAGATATCCTCTGATAAAAGAATGGAAAGCTGAGTGTAAAAGATTAGGAATTAGCCCAGAAATATGCAGAAAAAGTTCACCCTTTAAAAGCACCGATGAATTAATAGAAGCAGCAGAGATGGTGAACTGTAAAGTAGTATCTGTTGAGTTTATTGGGTATCAAGATGTCTATAACGGAACAGTAGATAACTATCATAATTTCTTTATTGGTGGTTTTGAATGCAGGACTAATCAAGCAAAGCGTCCTAAGGTAAAATATGTAAGAACAGTTAATTGTGGGGAGGTGCCACTTTATGAATACGAATCCTGCAATCTAGGGCATATCAACCTTGCTCATATTGTTAAAGATGGTCATATTGATTTAGATAAGCTTTGCTATTTAGTTAAACTTGGTGTGCGGGCATTAAATCTCATCATAGATATTAATCATTACCCTTTACCTGAGATAGCTGAGAGGACTAAAGCTTATCGTCCTATTGGGTTAGGAGTAATGGGATTTGCTCATTTATTATTCTTATTGGGAATCAGATATGGTTCTTCAATGAGTATAGATATAGCTTCCCAACTTTCTCGTTATATTGCTTTTGCTTCTATTAGAGAAAGCATTGAGTTAGCTAAACGATATGGAGCTTATCCAGCCTATCAAGAGGGTGATAGGAGTATATTAGAAACCAACTATGTATTGAAGCAATTTATGCAGGATAGTATAGAGAATAAACAATTAGTGGAAGAATATGGATTACGAAATGCTAGCTGGAATAGCTTAGCTCCTACAGGAAGTGTTTCTCTTATCTGTGATACTTCATCAGGAATAGAACCTGTTTTTGCTTTAGAGCATGAACGGGTATATATAGATAGTAGCGGGGAAAAGAAAACTCTAATCGTGCAAGACCCTATCTATGAAAGCAGTCAGGATAAGAATGCTGATTACTTTGTAGATGCTCATTCTATATCCCCAGAAGAGCACGTGCGTATCCAAGCAGCTTGGCAGGAGTATATATCTTCAGGTGTTTCTAAAACTATTAATCTACCCCATAATGCTACTGAAGAAGATGTAAGAAAAGTATATGAGCTAGCTTATGAGTTAGGATGTAAGGGGGTTACAGTATATAGAGATGGGTGTAAAGGAGAGCAAGTCCTCTATAGAAAAGAAAATAAAGAAACAACTTCTAGACCTCAACATCAGCCTGAGCAAACAAGTAAAGGAACTGCTGGGGGAGGAGTATCGAGTGGAAATTCAACTGGTAAAGCTACAGGACTGCACCCTGTTGAACGACCCAGAATTACCTATGGCGTTACCAGCGAGTTTTCCGTAGCTTGTGGAACTTTATATGTAACCTTAAACTTTGATGATAATGGTAATCCTATAGAGACTTTCCTAACTACAGGAAAAGGTGGAGTATGCCGAGCTAATGTAGAGGCAGTATCTAGAACTGTGTCATTAGCTTTACGTAGTGGTATAGCAAAAGAGGAAATAGTTAAACAGTTAAAAGGGATACGCTGTCCTTACTGTTTAAGTAAAAATAAGAAATACTTATCTTGTGCTGATGCCTTAGCTAAATTTATTGAACGATGCCAATCTCCCTTTACAGGAAAGATTGCTGAGGAAGATACAAAGATTAATGGAGTGTTAGAGCGGAGATTGGTTAGTGATGATAATGATGTAGCTACCTGTCCAGAGTGTGGAGCTCCTATTCAAAGAGCAGAAGGTTGTGTTACCTGTGTAGAGTGTGGCTACTCTAAATGTTCGTAAATGACTTAGATTTAAACAACTGGAAGTCTTATAGTAATATCATCACTGATAGTTTATGGCTCATTGACAGGAGAGATAGCTCTAAATTCAATTCAGGGTGGTATTGGGGAAACTTTGTTCCTCAAATCCCTCAGCAAATGATGTTACGATATACCAGAAAAGGAGATTGGGTTTTAGATCCCTTCTTAGGTAGTGGAA
>Ga0209508_1001453_pt1 | contig 18478 bp, 15 predicted proteins | sample AD_UKC129_MetaG_FD_184427 | JGI IMG/M metagenome (GOLD analysis project Ga0209508, IMG submission 184427) | Active sludge microbial communities of municipal wastewater-treating anaerobic digesters from Canada - AD_UKC129_MetaG (SPAdes) (version 2) | ecosystem: Engineered > Bioreactor > Anaerobic... | reverse complement strand
GTAGCCTATACTGTCGATTGGTTAGACCTTTTATTCCTTGTTTATCCTTAATCGATTGTAACCTTGCATTCTCCTTGTTATACCACTGGTTGATTGATTTTAGCTTTTTGCCATCCACTATAAAGGACGCCCCAGTGTTTGTAACACAGGTTGCAAGGTTTTCAAGACCCAAATCTATACCAAGCGCATTATTAGGGTTGAGTTGCATGGTTTCCTGTTCTTGTATGTAGACAAAGTCAATTTCAAAGAATTTGCAGTTATGCTTTGGTATAATACGAATCTCTTTGACTTGTTCCTTGTCAAGATTCTTAGGAAATGGCAGCTTCACTGTACCAAACTCTTTCTTAAATGCATTTGACATAGGAACAGTAAAGTAACCATCTTTAACAGTAAATCTGGGTATAATTAACATAAAATATCCATCTTTGGGAAGATAGTGCGGAAGCTTGATATTTGAAAACTTGTAGTCGCATTGCATTGCTTTGTTAATAAGTGCAAAAAAGCTCTTGAAGTTTCTGTCAACTACTTTCATTGTCTGCTGTGCGATGCCAGTATTAAGGAGCTTGTAATTTTCATTATCCTTCAATGCATGGTAGGCAGATTCATAGCGTAAGTGTTTCTTCTCAGTAAAGTAGTACTGGCGAATGGCATACAAGGTTGCGTTATACAAATTTTTCGATAGTCTGCATAGCGTTTTCAAAGCAACGTACTCTTGCTTGCTGAGATGCCTAACTTGGTGCTTTTGATTGCGGTACACATCATCACCTCGCTTTGGTAATAGTATATCATAGTTTCGCTATTAATCTAAGATATTAGTAAGAAGAAAGGAGGAAAGGCGATTCCTCTCCAACTTGCAGAAGTTGGAGTCTCCTCGCCGATTAATGATGAAATTATTAACCGTTTTTCTCATTATCATATACTCTGTCTTAAGTTCTGGAATCATTGTATGACACTTTAAAGTTCTCGCCTCTTAATTCTAGCATATTCTTTCAATTTTTGTATCTGGTCAAATGTCATATTATTCCACCAGTATGGTAGAACTGTATTATTTAATATCACCGGATCTTCGAGTCCGGTTAACCACCCCTTGTTTATCAAGTCTATCCATATATCTGTACCAACTATTGGAGTAAATTCGTTCAATGAATAGTCTATCCCAACTGAAGTACAGACATCAATTGCATCTTCTACGTCTTTCACTTGCTGTTCTGGTAGATTTACCATTATATATGCACTAACTTCTTTGTGAGCGAATCCAGATAATCTCAATATATTAGCTGCTCTAATCAGATCTTCATCCCTTACTTTTCCGCCGGTCGTATCCTGCAATTTACCAGTTGTTTCATAGCCAAGTTTTATGGTCTTAAAATTCGCTTCATACATCAAATCAGATATCTCTTGAGTTAGCAGTCTGGCATGTATACCGTTTGGCAAATGGAATCTAAATTCCTTGTTCAAATTCCGTGCAATGATTTCTTTCAAAATCAACTTGAAATGTGTTTGTGCGTTTATCAGTATTGCATCATCAAAGAAAACTATGTCTTTTACAGCATACATTTTTGAAAATCTCTCTATTTCCTCCATCACATTCTCAACGGGTTTGAATTTCATTCTTTCCCAATTCCTGTGTGCTATACAATAAGTACAGTTGTAGGGACAACCCAATGTTGTAATCAACACCAAATATCCTATATTATCATACAGTTCATAAGCAGGAGATAAATTCAAGAACCAGTCGATGCCTACCTCAGGAAGGCTCCAACCGAATAAATTGTTTAGATATCTCGGAAGATAGCCAAGGTCCGTCCCTGCGAATATATGTGCACCACTTTTGGTTGCCAGGTGCGGTTGGTTACGTACAAAAAAACCACCGAGCACGACTGGAACTCCAAGTTCTTCTTTGATAACTTTTATCGTATCAAAATATCCAGGATACCAGTAGGTGAGAGTAGAGGTTACAAAAGCTACATCAACATTTCCGTTATCTTTTATCTCTCGTAATTTCTCTCTAAATAATCCTTCTGGCATCCCATATCTTTTATATCTTCTAGGCACAAAGCTCAGCACAACAGGTTTTTCAATCTCTGTATAGGGGAACTTCCCTGTTCCATAATATTTGTCTTTTGGTACTTTGGTATGCTCAGCAAGTTTAGGGTTGTGTCTATTCATAAGGTCTATAAGTTGAACTTCTACGCCAAGATGTTTCAAAAAACTAGCTACGTAAAGCAACCCAACCGGTTTAAGCCAAAAATCATATGCTGCAAAATCTTCTATCCAAGGATTAACAAGTAGTATTCTCTTGTTCCTCATAAAAATAATACATCCCTCTTAGTGTAAGGTCTTTGTCTATAATTCCTTCAACAACATCACTTGCGTATACTGCTTGACCACCTGTATGTATTACTACAGGAGCCTGTGAATATTGGTATTTTATGTTCTCCAATAAGTATCTTATGGCTCCAACTGTTGCATTTATCGTACCAATACGCACGTTTGATTCCGTGTCTTTTCCTATGAATCCATCGTACGGTTTTATTTCCACTTCCGGCAATTTCGCTGTCCCTCTAAAAAGTGCATCAATCATCATCGAGAATCCAGGTAATATGGCGCCACCTTCGTACTTACCTTCTCTAAGTACTTCTATTGTAATTGCAGTTCCATAGTCTATAACTATGCAGTTTTCCCCATAATCTCTGTGTGCGGCAATTACATCACAGATTCTGTCAGCACCTATCTCTTGTGGATAGTTGACGTTCCAGATTATCTTATCATAGTCTTGTGTATTGACGAAACATACTTCACCATTTCCGTATTTACTTGCAAAGTATTCAAATATCACATTTACCGAAGGTACCACAGATGAAACAACAAGCGGGATTTTATTTATCCTCTCTCCGTATAGTATTCTCAAAAAAACGTATAGTTCATCTTCTGTCTCATACTTCTTCGTTGATATTCTATATTCTTCAAAATGTTTGCCACCTTCAGTCAGTGCTACAGTTGTGTGAGTATTCCCAACATCGAATAGTAAAAGCATGATTTCTTCACCTCATTTGTCCTACACTTGAAGACATCGAAGATATCGAAAGATAACAAAACACAAAAAAAGTGGTCACTAAGGCCACACATTTTGTTGAGAACCTGTAATTTCACATCACCATCTAGTGGTTATTTCCATAGTTGTTTCTGGGAGTATCTTGTATTTATCGAGTATTTCTCTGATATCTTTTGTAACGTATATCCGCACAATTTGAATTAGGTTGTTCTTCATGAAATTGTAAGCTGGGTACTGCCGAACATATTCTTCAAATGTCATAATGTGATTTTTCTTCAATATGTATATGTTACTTCTTAAGAACTCTTCCGGATGCACAACTGTCAATTTGTATGGTGTATCGATTTTGAATACTTCATCAAAATTCCCTACTATGTGAATTATAGATTTCTTATCTTCCTCATCGGCAACTTCTACGGAGCGTTCAAGTCTAAGCCTTATTTTCTGTAACAAGTCTGCTGCGATTCCTTGACTTACAAACGTTGGGTCGACACCTTCTATTGAGAACGGTGTTTCAAGTACCATTTTCCAAAGAGTTCTTGATTTCAACCTTTCCACTATCTCGTAGGCCATGACTATATCAAGCTCAAGTGGTTCCAAATCCATTTCATATTTTAGTAGGCTTTCCCTTGTTTCTTCTCCACCACCGTATTGCTCAACTAACTCAAAAAACCTAAACGTTACTTCGTTGATGATTGTTTGGTCGGTCAGTTCCAAAAAAGTCTCGATGTTCATAACCCTTTCGTCAAGCCTAAGTGCCTTGTAAGAAAGCTCGAGCAATTCCTGAATCATCATATCTGCCGCACGGGATGTCTTGTGAAAATAGACATTCTTGTACATCATGAACCGCCCGAAAAGAATTGTATAAATCTCGTCTACTACTTTTGCATCGTATGCAAGTATTTCTTTGTCGTCCTTCTTTACGATAGTTGTGTGCCTTACAAGTCTATCTATCGATCCAGTTCCAAATCCCCTCGTTCCTGCATAGTACGAATCTCTAAGCACAAAATCCAATCGGTCAGCACCGAGTGGACCTTGCACGATGGCAAAATCTATCGTACCACTCTCTTCACCTGCAAAGACTTTTATTATCTCTTCCATAAGCTGTGAGAAATTGTCAATCATGTTTTCTGAGAGCTCACCTAGAGTCATTTGGAGGTCCTCTTTTACTGCATGTCTAAGATTTTCAGTTAAACTCTCATATTTTTTCAAAAGCTCGCTGGGAAAATACTCTCTCAATAGCCTTACTCGAAATTCATCGTGACCATCTACAAATCCCAGTTTCTTGTAGACAATGTCATCGAATTGATGACTGAATGGTCCATGACCTATATCATGCAATAATCCAGCTAGCCGAAGTATCCTAACCTTATCTGGTGTGTCATAAAGTTGTTCGGCATACGTGCCCGCCAGGTGCATAACACCAAGAGAGTGCGCAAACCTACTGTGTGTTGCGCCAGGATAAACATATTCTGCCCCCACAAGCTGGCTGAGATATCTCAATCTTTGAACAGCTTTTGTATCAATGATCAGTATTTCAAGCGGGTAGAGCATTATTTCCGAATATACAGGATCTCTAGAAACTTTGTAATACAAGGTTATCACCTCCGGATATTATTTTATCACATATTTATCGAATTTTGTAAAGATTCTTGTTGTTTTTAAGATACTCTATGAAAATTCCTTGCATTCTGTAGTCAGTTTGTTGTATAATACAAATGTAACTCCATGGGGGGTGTAATTGTTAGGAATGCTCACCATTTTTTACTTCTTGTGGTCCACACTTCAAAAAGGGAGGGGTTCGTGTGAAAAAGGCAGTTTTTCTATTTTTGTTGACTTTTGCTATTGCGGTATTTGCGGTTCAGGTTAACTACGGTATTTTTGAAGACATAACTACAACAAACGTTTGGAACTTACTCGGTTCAGGTTCAACTTCCTACAACTTTGCTGTTCAGCTCTGGAAATATCCTTCCTTATTCGGTATGAACAAAGAAGGACAGATCATACCAGCTGCGGCTACCGACATACCACCGATAGTCAAAGAAGGAAACATGTACACAGTAACGGTGAAATTGAGAAGAGACATGCGCTGGTCAAATGGTGCACCATTCACAGCAGATGATGTCGTCTTCACGTACAACACAATACAAGGCATGCAGATCCCTGGAGGTAATTGGTCTGGCGTATACGAACCAGCAAAGATCGAGAAGATCGATACTTGGACTGTGAAATTCTACTTTAAAGAGAAGAAAACGATGACGATATACTACGATTCACTCATGGCAGCAATCGTATGCAGTAATTACTGGAAACCAATCGTAGATAAGGCGAAAAAACAACCTGATCCAGTAAAATGGTTACTCGCACAAGAAGTCATAGACCCAGGAATAACATCACTTAACATCGGAAAGATTGAAAAGAGTGCGTTTGTGCAGATTGTAAAAGCAGTACCAAATGACAAGTATTGGCAATACGGTGAAAAGCAAATCTATTACAAAAACGGCGGATTTACGATCACCAATCCAAAGACAGGTTTCAAGTGGTCAACAACAGATCCGAAGCCTGCCGGAGCTGTTGACCTTGAGGTTGTCAATGGCCCATTCGTTGATACGATCGTCTACAAAATATTTGGAAATAAGCAAGTCGCAATTCAAGCACTTTTAACAGGCGATATCGATTATATATTCAACCCAGTTGGCATAACTGCAGGTGAGGCAGAACAACTGAAAGGTCAGAAAAACATCAAAGTTGTATCAAACCCACAACTTGGTTTCAGATTCCTTGCTTTCAACATGAGAAAATTTCCGATGAACATTAAAGAGTTCAGACAGGCTTTGGCAGCTTTGATAGATCGTGATTTCATATGCAACCAAGTACTACAAGGCAGAGCAATTCCACTTGCAACTCCGATACCACCTGCGAATAGCTTCTGGTACAACTCTTCAGTCAAGACCGTTGGTGAAGGGCTCAGCTTGGGTGAAAGATATGCACTTGCAATTAGCTTGCTCAAAAAGGCTGGATTCAAATGGGATACAGAACCTGTCATCGATACAAAAGACGCGAAGAACCCTGTCAAAACAGTCGGTAAAGGTTTAAAGGGACCAGATGGTAAGCTAGTCCCAACATTGACACTCATGTCACCTGGTATGGACTACGACCCGATGAGAGCACAGACAGCCATGTACATCGAACAATGGGCAAAGAACATCGGTATGCCTATCAACCTTAAACTCACAGATTTCAACGAAATCAGCACAAAAGTATTCGACGAAGTTGATTTCGATATGTTCATACTCGGTTGGGGAATTCCTCGGGTTCCAACGTATTTCAAAGACTTCTGGCACAGCTCACAGATGGCTCCAGAAGGATTCAATGTCCCAGGATATGCCAATCCTGAATTTGATGCACTTATCGACGAGTTCGAATATGCTGACAATTTCGATCAAGCAAGAAAAGCCATTATCGAAGCTCAGCAGATACTTGCGGACGACCTACCATATATTATTCTCTTCACAAACCCAATGGTGGAAGCTTACAGAACAACGATACAGTTCCCGTTTGACAATGTACTTGATGGTATCCAAGGCTACTATGGGCTCCCAGAAAATGTAAAGAGAGTACAATAATTCTTAGAAAAGATTTCCTTGAAATCCCCCCGTAAGGGGGGATTATTGGATATGTATAAATCGGATTTTCCAAAGGAGAGGTGAAGATGACGAAGGCCTTAATAATAACCATTTTTGGAGTTATTATCCCCGCAATAGGGGTGATTTGTTCACTCTGGAAAGGGAAGAAACCAATCAATTACATTTTTCTGGCGATTTCTCTTGCACTATATTATGGCGCACTTTTCAATGTCAAATACTTGTACCTTTTTAGTCCGAGATTTAACTACATCATTGCTCCTTTGATATACTTCTATGGTTTTGACCTGCCTGGCTTAGCAAAGTTCATTAGAAATAGGATGGCTCAAATAGTTTTGTTGCTGGTGATATACGTTACCGTGGTTTTCTTCATATTCCTTGCAATGCCTGGAGACTACACTACGAAATTCCTCGATCCGAAATTGATGAAAAACCCCGAAATGTATGAAAGGATGAAACATCTCTTTGGTGTTGATGATCCATGGTATGTGAAGTATTATAAACACATGAAGAACTTCTTTAATCTTGAAATGGGAGTATCGTTCAGCGAATATCCAAGAGCAGTTGAAGATATCATAGCTGAAAGATTGCCACGTACGTTGTTCTTATTCTTGGCAAGTTCGATCTTGTCTTTCTTGCTTGGATTCGATCTAGGGAAAAGAATCGCATGGAAGAGGGGTGGATTAGCAGACAAAACAGCTACACTTGTTGGAATTGTCTTTTGGACGATATTCACTCCATTCTACATGCTCATAATAATATGGCTTTTCTCTGTCACTTTGAAGTGGTTCCCGCTGTCTGGGTTCATCACTCCTTCAAAGTGGTTCGATGCACCTTTTAGTGCTCAGAACGTTTTTGTAAAACTACTTTGGACAGAACTATTCCTATTAATTTCGTGGTTAATTGGCATCACCATATCCGGACAGTTAAAAACAATTAAATCAAAAAAGACAGCTATCTGGTCTTCTGTCATTGCAGGCGCTGCCATTTCAGTTCTTTACTGGGCTACAAATGGTATGGGGAGTTATGCATTAGATATCATTTATCACCTTGCCTTACCTGTGCTATCACTAGTTACATTGGGTTTTGCAGGTGATATGCTAGTTATGAGGGACACTATGCTGGAAGTGATAAGAGAAGACTACATAACAACCGCAAGAGCAAAAGGCCTTCCTGATAATGTAATCAGAGATAAACATGCTGCACGCACAGCACTTTTACCACTTATGACGAGCTTCGTCATCGGACTTGCATCCACTGTCAGTGGTGGTGTTATCACCGAGACGATGTTCTCTTGGAAAGGCATGGGCCTCACTTTGCTTGATGCAACTACCGCGCAAGACACCCCATTGGCTATTGGATGCCTTGTATTTACAGGAATACTGGTCCTTTTTGCGCACCTTGTCGCTGATATATTGTACGCAATCTTAGATCCACGTATAAGGTACTAAGGGTCCTAGAAGAGGTGAGATGGATGACAGATACAGGACAAAGAGTTGAAAAGAAAGAGTCAATTACGAAAATAAAATTCAAGCTTTTCATAAAGAATTTCAAGAAGAACTGGGCTATGTTCAAAGAAAGTAAGATGGGAATGTTTGGCCTTTGGGCTATAATCATCTTCGGTATCTTTGGTGCTCTTTCTCCAATCGTGCTGAACATAATCGATACCAGTATATATGACCCTGTTGTTGGAATAGATGCGAGGATTTTATCGAGTAAGTATATAACTGATTACTTGTCGACACAGAACCTGGTAAAAGGTATTGAAATACCATCTGCACAATTTTGGGTGTATTCTTTTATGGACAAAGGTGAACAATTCAAGTCGTCGATGGAAACGCTAGTAAAGAATTCTGTATACGAGATCATGCCTACATATGCACCAGATAGCTTCAGGCATCTACTTGATACAATCTCCGATAGCTATATACCTGCAAAGGAGAGAATGTATTTCCAAAATAGCGTTTCTGAACTCGTTGATAAAGGACTCATAAGATTTTCTGCACTGTCTTCGGTGAAAGATATCGGAAATAGGGATAAATTCTCGTTCCAAGACTTTTCAGAACTGCTTCAGAAGATCGATCACAAAACATTGGCAATAGCACTTTCACCGTATTCCGATTCTGATGAAGTCTCAAGGGCTCTTCTTTGGTTCAGAAGTTTGAATAGAGGAAATGATGAACTCATAGACGAATTCAGTGATATGCTTTATCAAACATACTCAAAAGAAGAGATAGTTCCTGCTCAAAATCAAGTCCTAGACATCGCAAAAAGTGTTGCAGATGTAAGTATGATAAGCCAGCTTTACGTTACGTCCGACTACCAATTATCCGATGTGATAGCCAACGATGTAGTCGGAATTCCCGAACTTGTTAATGCTGCAATGTTTAATCTATTACCTGATTTACTAGTCCTCGCAAGGGAAGACGATATGTTAAATGAGAATCTTGAAAAAAGTCGGTATAAGAATCTACTCGAAATTGCAAAGGAAAAACTATCTGATCTGACAAAGGAAGAAATCTATGCTTCAGCACTTTCAAAGGCCAAAACAATGGTGAAGAACATCGAAGATGAAATGAAAGCGATAGGTTTAGATAGAACACATAAAAATACCGACGAATTTCTAGAGACCTATGCGGGAATGGAGTTGGCAAAAGTATCGGTCGATATCGGTGACGAGTATCGTGCTAAGGTTGAAAACGAACTTGCTAGGTATTCTTACACAGCAAGAGAAGGCTTTGTTGCAGAGCTAAACAATATATTCTTAGAAATAGCGTCTGCAAGGTCTTTCATGTCAAATCTACTAGGTAGAAGCGATGTACCTGAGAGTTACGAAGTCCTGGGTAGCAAGGTCATTAAAGTCCTGGCAGATCCAGTTTCTTCGCTGATGTCATATGCGTTCCAAGGAACAAAGAAGCTTGATAAAGTTATCGCAAATATTGATAATTCACAGTTTGATGACTATAGAAGGCTCGATATTATAGAAAAGTTGAAAACATATAAGGAACCCATTGAAGCCGTGAGATTCCTCATTGGTGAGGGAGATATAGATGACAACATATATAATTTAATGGTATCAGAGCATCGCACCCTATTGAGTGATGATAGCATATGGAATGAAGTTAAGGGTGTCAAAGATTTGGAAAAGACGATGAAAACTGAATGGTCGCAATATTTTGCTGAGTCCAAACTAGTTGAGATATTCAACGACCTGTCTATAAGAAATAAGATAGGTGTTGGTCATCCATTACCACCAAGTAAATGGCATTGGCTTGGGACTGATCCAGTCGGTAGGGATGTCTTTATTCAACTCATGGTAAGTACGCCAAGTGAATTTCTCCTTGGTGTCTTAGCTGCGTTCATAACAGTTTTCATAGGTACAATAATAGGTACGGCATCTGCATATTATGGTGGTGCGATAGACGTCATGTTCATGCGTGTTGCCGATTTGATGATGTTATTCCCATCGACTGCATTTTTGATCGTTCTATCTGGATTCATGACGATGGATCTCTTCAAGCTTGCCCTCATACTTGGATTGCTGGGCGGATTTGGCGGTATTACACTCGTTCTAAAAGCACAGGCTCTAACTGTAAAAGTTAAACCATACATCGACGCTGCAAGGGCGTCGGGTGGAAGCCATGGTTATATCATTTTTAATCACATAATACCGAATGTCATGCCACTATCTTTTTTGTACATGATGTTCAATGTTACAGGTGCAATATTCTCTGAAGCAGTTTTAAGTTTCTTCGGCTTGATGAAGGTAAGGATGTCTTGGGGTTTGATGATAAACACAGTCTGGAGTTCGGGATATCTAGGCTCTGGAAACATCGGGGCATACTGGTGGATGTGGATTCCGGCAGGTGGAGCGATTACGTTGCTCTGCTCTGCTTTTTACTTCCTAGGTAGAGGCCTTGAAGAAATCGTTAACCCAAGACTTAGAAAGAGGTGATCGCTGTGGCTATTATAAAAGTTGAGGATTTGAAAATGCACTACAAGACAAAAATGGGATACGTCAAGGCAGTAGATGGTATTTCATTCGAACTTGAAGAAGGCGGCAGCCTTGGTATAGTCGGGGAATCTGGATGTGGAAAGACGTCCGTTTCCATGACTCTCTTGAGAACACTTCCAGAGAATGCTCATTTCATGGGTGGTCATGTCTGGTTCAACGATAATGGCAATATCGTAGACCTAGCCCAATTAAGTGAAAACGAGATGAGGCATTACAGATGGAAGGGCATTTCTATGGTCTTTCAGGCAGCGATGAACTCTTTGAATCCAGTTTACAAGGTGAGCGATCAGATAATCGAGGCAATTCTTACTCACTATCCCGATACTCCAATAGATGAAGCAAGAAAAAAGGTGGAGAGATTGTTTGAGCTCGTAACACTCGATCCAAAGAGGATGGATGAATACCCACACCAATATAGTGGAGGTATGAAACAGAGAGCAGTAATCGCCTTGGCATTGGCTTGCGATCCCAAGATCATAATCGCGGACGAGCCTACGACTGCTCTAGACGTCATCGTACAAGATAAGATACTCAGGGAACTCAAAAAAGTTCAAGACCAACTGAATATGGCTATGATATACATATCACACGATATTGCGGTTATAGCTGAGGTAAGTGAAAAGATAGCTGTGATGTACGCCGGAAAGTTTGTTGAACAATCAGATTCCACAACCGTTTTCAAACACCCAATGCACCCGTACACATTTTTGCTCATGAACGCATTCCCAAGTCACGTGGGCGAGAAGAAGAAATTATTCACCATACCTGGCGAACCACCAAATTTGCTTAACCCACCAACGGGATGCAGATTTGCTCCAAGATGTCCGTGGGTAACAGACAAGTGTTTAAATGAAGAGCCACCTTATATAGAAATAGAAAAGGGACATTTTCTTGCATGCTGGCATCCTTTGACGGAAGAGGTGAGACAGAATGAGCTCAGAAAATAGATCAGAAGGCAAAAAGATACTTCTCGAAGTAAAAGAATTGAAGAAATTTTTTCCAGCTGAACGCGCACTATTTGCGAGGGTAAAACATTTTGTTCATGCAGTTGATGACGTATCTTTTGAGATAGCTGAAGGTGAATCACTAGGTTTAGTTGGTGAATCTGGATGCGGTAAGACAACAACTGGGAGAATGATAGTTAGGCTCGAAGAACCAACAGATGGCACGATAAAATTGTATGGTAAACAGATAGACGAATACGAAAGGATGGAATATCATTCGATTGTCCAGATGATCTTCCAAGATCCGTACGAATCTCTGAACCCGAGAATGACGATATTTGATATAGTTGCAGAACCCTTGAACATACACAACATCGGAACACTCGAAGAAAGGGAAGACAAAGTAATGGAACTATTGCAAAAGGTTGGTTTGACACCCCCAGACAGCTTTCTATGGCGATATCCACACGAACTTTCCGGTGGTCAGAGACAAAGAGTTGCAATGGCTAGGGCACTGGTACTCAACCCAAAATTGATCGTTGCGGACGAGCCAACATCGATGCTTGACGTCTCTGTTAGAACAGGTGTGATGCAACTGATGATGCAACTTCAAGAAGACTATAAGATGTCTTATCTGTACATCACGCACGACCTTGCAGTCGCAAGGTACATGGTCAACAGAATAGCCGTCATGTACTTAGGAAAGTTAGTTGAATTAGCGGAAACAGAAGAGTTACTCCATAATCCACTACATCCGTATACAAAATCGCTCATGGATGCTGTTCCAGTACCTGATCCGGAGTATAAAAGAGGTGAACCGAACATTATTGGAAACATAAGCGCACCTATAGACCCACCACCATTATGCAGGTTCTACGACAGATGCCCATACAGAGAGCTTTTAGGTGATAAATGCAAGACAGAACCACACCCAGAACTAAAAGAAGTATCTTCAGGGCACTTTGTGTCGTGCTATCCAGTCCACGAAGGTAAATTGTAAACTTAGCATATTGTAAGTCGACACCAAAATCAAAAAGCAAGGGGAGGCAAATAGCTGCCTCCCCTTTATTCTTGAGTTTGATAGTTGCAAATTTTCGAAAAGTTCTGAAGCTCTGCGTGGCTAAAGCCAGCAGGTTCTAGTGTACTTACTAACTTCTGTGCCAGCCCGAAGGCATAACACAAATGTAGTTAGTTTCCACCAGACTTCAGCTACCAATCATCCCTTTGGATGAATTAGCGGTAGCATAGGCTCGCTTCAAAACCCAGGATCAGATATCTGACTAAGTTATAAAACAATATTGGACATATGTCAACCGTATAGATAAGCCTTCATCCCATCGGCTAAAGTCGTGGGCTTTCGGCTATTATTTCCGTAATTTGTTCACAGGCTAAATTTGGCATACAGTTTGGTTTTCTCATTTTTGTGGTAGAATATGAATAAATCGTCGATTCATAAATCAAACAATCCAAAAAACCAAAAAGGTCAGTTGTGGGAGGTGCGGTAGACAGTATGAAAGCATTGTACGCACAATCTGGAGGTGTCACGAGCGTCATCAATGCAAGTGCATATGGCGTTATCGACGAGGCAAGAAAGAACGGGCTTGAAATAATTGTCGGTATCAACGGCGTAACAGGAATCTTGAAGGAAAAGTTCTTTGATGTGACAGATTTAGACATCGATTTTTTGAAATACGCTCCTGCGGGCGCATTTGGCTCCTGCCGAAAAAAAATGAAGAATGATGCTGATATAGAAAGACTGTTCAATATCTTCCAGAAAGATGAAATCAGTTATTTCTTCTACAACGGTGGTAACGATTCTATGGATACTGCCTGGCGAGTGCAAGTTGAGGCACAACGGAGGGGATATGCACTCAAAGTTGTTGGTGTACCGAAGACGATAGATAACGACCTTCCACACACAGACCATTGTCCGGGTTACGGTAGTGCTGCAAAGTATATTGCAGTATCTATGATGGAAGCATCACTCGATTTGAAGAGCATGTGGGTTGATTCGACACAAGTTTTTGTTATGGAGATAATGGGTAGAAACGCAGGATGGCTTGCAGCTTCAGCGGGGCTTGGTTGGATCAATGGTATTGGAGCGGATGTCATTTTGCTACCGGAAAATCCTTTCAACAAAGATAAATTCCTAAACGCAATTGAAAAAGTAATCTCAAAAAAGGGACATTGCTCTGTAGCAGTGGCCGAGGGCATAAAGTACCCCGATGGATTCTTTGTCGCAGATATGGGCTTTACAGACAGTTTTGGTAATAGGCAGCTCGGCGGAGTTGGGTTCACAATTGCGGGGATGGTGAGATCTGAACTTGGTTTGAAAACGCATGTTGCAATACCAGACTACTTGCAGAGAAGTGGGAGACACTTGGCAAGTGCAGTTGATGCAGAAGAAGCGGAAATGTGTGGACGAATGGCAGTAAGATATGCACTAGAAGATAACTACGGCGTCATGGTTACGATGGAAAGGGTTTCGGACAATCCATACCAAATAGAATATGCATCGATACCTTTGAATCTTGTTGCAGACGCAACAAAGATGCTGCCGAAAGACTTTTATAACGAATACATGATAACTGAAGAATTCTTTGATTACGCCTTGCCTCTAATACAGGGTGAGCCAGAACTACCATATAAAAATGGACTACCTGAATACAAAATCCTTGATTTATAGGAGATGATAACATGTGGATATTTACACTGATCGGCATACTAGTAGTAGCACTCCTGTTAATTACCTTTCTTCCCTTTCTAGCACCTTTTGCAGTGTGGTTGATTGGCATACTCATATTCGTCGTGCTGCTCATACTTTGTGCAGTCTTCCTTGCTGCATTGGTCCCAGTGATAGCCATAGGTTTCCTTATATGGATAATATACAGTGCAGTTAAAACTTGGAAAAAGAAATAGAAAGTACAATTTCAACCATAACACCTTACTCTATGCTTAGTAAACACTCTGCGCATACATAGTTCATGTAGATATATTATACTGCCTGCGCAGGCAAGAAAAAGTTCGAGGAAAGTTTACGATGGGGGTGTTATGGAATGAAGAGACTTTCGCTAAAATGGATTGTAGGTTACGACGAAAATAGTGATCCGGTTTATAAAAGGCAGAGTGTTAACGTGAGCGATTCTTTTGATCAAGCAAATGCTCAAGCAGTGATCGATATATTGGACAGATACTCAAAATACACGTGCGACAGTGCTCAAGTCGTCACCACGGAAAGTGTGGGTGATGAGTTATGAAGAGACTGACGTTGTTCTATAGAAAGCAAGAAAATGGTAAGACAAAGACGTATAGAATAACTATATCTGAACCTGTTGAAAACATCGATACTCAGCAACTCCAAACTGATATTGTCGCATTAAAGACTCTCGGCGTAGTACCAGAAGGATACGAACCAGATGAGGCAAGGGTTACTGAAACAAACACGGAAGTCCTCATTAATATGATAGAGTAAGCGATAGAGTATGGATTGTTGAGTGGTGATTAGCATGAACCTGCGAATGAACTTGGAATGGATATGGGATGCTGTTAAATTGTTCATGTGTTTGGTAGAACGCCCAGGAGATGGAGAAAAGAAGAAAATAGAGGTCATGGAACTGATCGATGAATTGTATGATGATTTCGATATAGATATTCCAAAAGATACTTTTGACTCCATTATCTCAGCTGCTATAGACTATCTTGCACTTGTACTGTTTTGATTTGTATGGTCTGAGCTCATTTTTGAATGATTTTTGGTAATTCGAGTAACTTTAGTAATGCCATTAAATAGATAGTATCTTGAATAGTTATTCGTCCATATGGAAGATAAAAAGCGAGGGTGGCTTGAAACTGCCCTCGCCTTTTTATTATTTTCCTGCAAGAAGACTCCCACTTCTGTATGTGGCGGATGATACATGTACCACATTAAAACCTCCATCAAGATAAGTCAGGCCGAAGCCTGTAGGTCCACATCGCCAATGTTATAGCAGGTTTAATGGTAATAGTATTTCTCCTACCCCTCAGAGTTGTTTAACTATTACCCTCAGAGCATGAGACTTATGGAGCATCCCAAGGTGACTATATATTCTGCTATAACTAATCATTAGCAAAAACTAATGACATAGGCTAATCAACCGAGCTTGCATTTCTACAAGCCCCGCCTCTATAGGCCGTGGGTAGTTGACTTTCTATCAAATAGTCTATGCCTTAGGTATTACTTGCTAGCTTAACTCTAAAATAACTTCTCCCACTCATCTTCATCAGCTATATGGACAAATCTGATTCCTACCTTCTCACTTACCTTGTCGAATTCACTATCGCCTATCATGACACATTCTTGCGGTACGATGTTCAATTTGTCCATAATGTCTTTGAAGAACATCGGATTAGGTTTCGCGAATCTGCAATTTTCCATATGTGCAATGTAGACAAAATCATCAGGCGAAAGTCCTGCAAACTGTATACGCTTTATAGTTGCAATTTCAGGGAAGAGCGGATTAGATGCAAAAACTAGTTTTTGAACTGTCGATTTCATCAATCCGGTAAGCTTAAGATTTGGTTGTATCACGCTTTTCACCTGATCAAACATGTTCTCATAGAAATAAGTGAACTTTTCGACCCAATAATCGAAAGGTCTATTCGTTCTCCTAGAAAAAGCTTCGGCAAACTTCAGATAGAGACTGATATTCTCGTTCGGATTATTCATCGCTTCATCTACAGATTGCATAACCAAAGAAAGTGCCTCTTCAAAAGGCATCCCGAAATAGTTGGAAAGATTTTTGAAATAAGCCTTCATGAATTCTTCTTCTGAACTCTTGACGATAGTACCGTCGTAATCAACAAACACGTACATTCTTCAGCCCTCCCATAGTTAACACGGAATCATTAACGAATATTGCACAACAATATAGTATAGTATATTATACTATACAACTGCCTTTTTCCAATTCGAAAATCTGAAGAAAATGTACGTTACTACAAAAACTACTAAATTGCTTATGATCATTCCGATGAATATTCCCTTGAATCCCATTGTCATCGAGAGGTAAGCTATGATCGGAATTCTTATACCCCACAGCCTGAGTATATCACCTATCATCGTTAGTATTGTTTTCCCAGCACCTATGAGTGCGCTGTTGTAGATCAGATATCCGGTAAAGAGTGGCATAGAGAAAGAAACATACTTGAAGTAAATGTTGCCCATCTCGATTACGGCAGGGTCGTTTATGAAAAACTTCGTAACTCCTTTCCCAAAGATAAATGTCAAAAGCGAAAGGATACCAACTATCGTTACGTTCCACAAAAAGGCATGCCTAACAGTTCTTTCCGCATCTTCATACCTCTTTGCTCCCACAAATTGACCCACCATCGTTGACACAGCCCCTGAAAATCCATGTGAGACCATCGATACCAAATTTGTGACTCTATTACCTATCCCATATGCACTGATAACAGTTGGACCAAACATGGCAACATACTTCATGATTATTGCAAACCCCGCAGAACTGATCGACATACCTAATGCACTAGGCACGCCGAGTTTGAATACGAGGCCTATTATCTTCCAATCTGGTATGAAATCTCTCTTGCTTAGAGTAATTGCTGATTTCTTTGAAGCAACGTGATAAATGCTCAAAGCTGCTGCAACAAACCTACCGAGATTTGTAGCCCACGCTGCACCTGTTACACCTAATTTTGGGAACGGCCCTATACCAAATATCAAAAGTGGGTCAAAAACCATATTTATGATGTTCATATACAAAACTGCTCTCATACCAAATTGTGAATCACCTGCTGCACGCATCGCAGCGGTTGTACTGTTGATTATGAAAACGAGAGGCAATCCTATCATGTCCACAATGTAGTATTTGATAGCATACGGAATTACCTCGGCACTTTCCTTTCCTGCAATTGCAAATATGATAGGTTTTGCAAAAACTATTCCTACAATGGTAGAAATAAGCCCAATACCTACTGTGACTAAGTAAAGCTGTCCTGTGGCTTTTGAAGTTCCTTTTTTATCTTGTTTCCCGATATTCTGGGCAACTATTGCTATCCCAGCATTTGCAAAACCCATAGCAAGAGAAATGAAAGTGAATATAACTGGCCACGTAATCGTAGAAGCAGAAAATTCAATTGGTCCCAACTTGCCGAGAAAGTAGGAATCAACGATGTTATAGATTGTTTGAAGTGCGTTGGAAACTATCAGCGGCCAGGCTAAGTGAAGCAGGGAGTACTCTATCTTTTCTCTTAGAACGTTAACTTTTGCCATAATCCACCACCCAATTCATCATTAATCGGCGAGGAGACTCCAACCTCTGTAAGTTGGAGAGGAATTGTTGCACCTCCTTTCTTCTTACTAATATCTTAGATTAATAGCGAAACTTTGATATAATATTACTTGTGCGAGGTGATGATGTGTACCGCAATCAAAAGCACCAAGTTAGGCATCTAACCAAGCAAGAGTACGTTGCTTTGAAAACACTATGCAGACTATCGAAAAATTTGTATAATGCAACCTTGTATGCCATCCGTCAGTACTACTTTACTGAGAAGAAATACTTGCGGTACGAATCTGCCTACCATGCATTGAAGGATAATGAAAATTACAAGCTCCTTAATACTGACATCGCACAGCAGACAATGAAAGTAGTCGACAGAAACTTCAAGAGCTTTTTTGCACTTATTAACAAAGCAAAGCAATGCGACTACAAGTTTTCAAATATCAAGCTTCCGCACTATCTTCCCAAAGATGGATATTTTATGTTAATTATACCCAGATTTACTGTTAAAGATGGTTACTTTACTGTTCCTATGTCAA
>Ga0209508_1001451_pt1 | contig 18491 bp, 18 predicted proteins | sample AD_UKC129_MetaG_FD_184427 | JGI IMG/M metagenome (GOLD analysis project Ga0209508, IMG submission 184427) | Active sludge microbial communities of municipal wastewater-treating anaerobic digesters from Canada - AD_UKC129_MetaG (SPAdes) (version 2) | ecosystem: Engineered > Bioreactor > Anaerobic... | reverse complement strand
CAGAGAAACTACTACCACCCGTCACATTGCCGGTAACGGTCACGCTGCCGGTGGAACTATTCAGGATGCCGCATACCTCGGTAGAACTACCACCCGTCACATTGCCGGTAACGGTCACGCTGCCGTTGGATCGATTCCAGATGCCGTATGCCTTGCCACCACTACCGCCTGTCACATCGCCGTTAATCGTCACGCTGCCGGTGGAACCATTCACGATGCCGTATACATCATAACTACCACCACCACCCGTCACATCGCCGGTAACGGTCACGCTGCCGGTGGATTGATTCCGGAGGCCGTATGCATTGGGATCACTACCGCCTCTTACTATCACGCTGCTGCCGCCGGTTGCCCATCTAATGGCTACTTCGTCGGGAGTTGCATGATTAAGTTGCACGCAAGTCGTCGTACCGGCCACAATCCCCGAGCCACCGGCCACGAACTCTATTGTTCGAGATGCCGTAATCTGAAAGGTTCCGCCTGCGGCAGCCGTACTTCCAGCGGTAGTGCGAATGCTCAATACGGAATAACTTCCGACAAGATCAATATCTATTGTGACGGTTTTCCCGTTCGCGTATACATCATCTGCGTTTCCCGGCAATGTTCCGCCGTTCCACGTAGCGGGATCGGACCAATTGCCGTTGGCGACTGCGTATTTCTCGGCCATTAGCTATTCCCCTTATAATTATTCAAAGTTTGCACTAATTGATCCAATAGCATCTTCTGCGTCGGATTCGCATTATGCGTGCTGAATGATTCCTTGATTACTCTGCTTCCATCTTTGTAGATTTCATGTATTTGAACGGTGACTACACTGTCCCTCTCACCGGAACGAATTGTCGCTATTCGCTCCTGCCTCTCAACAACCGGAGGGGCCAACGCTGCGGCCACCATCTCCTCCGTTACACTGCTGCCTTCGCCGAAATACTGCTCATAGGGCGAAATATAACGAATACCTATCTCTTTTATCTTCGCGGCCTGATCAGGTGTAATTAAATCGTCTGCTAATAGCCTATCTACCGTAGCAATCGTCTCTGGGTGACTGAAGTCTATACCATTCCCAGTCAATTGCCTGCGTACCCATTCAAGTCCTGCTGCCTGCAAAATAGAATCCACGGCGCTGACAAAGTCGGCACCGTACAAGCTAGCAATCCAGGAATAGGTATGAAGTGTGGTATCTTTTACTTCGACGGTTTTGGAATTAAGCGCCGCCGCAATTTCCGTCGCCGATCCCGATAGCTTCAGGTGCGCAATCAGTTCACGCAAAGTCATAATATATTCCTCCATTTGCTCTTTGTTGATAACTGCTATTTCATTCCGCTCGAATTGTTCGCGTGTACGCCGAGGGAATCGTTCACAGGCGAAGCCGCCAGGGCGCTATCGGTGCCGCAGACCTCGCTGCCACCTCGTCATCACTCATGTTGACATAGCCGACGCCAAGCGGGTCGTCGCGAAGCTCGCCGGTGAGAATCGAGTAAAAGTCAGGCATATCAGACTCCTCGCGTTTTCGCCCTCAAAGAGGTGGCAGCAATCACGACTGTTGAGCACGAGCCGCAGCACTCTCCGCACTGGAACTGCGGCGGAAGGACGACGTGCTCGTCCGCTGATTGCGCTTTCGGATGTGCCTGCACTGGCATTGCTTTATCTTAGCAGTCTGGTTACCTCGCCACCAATCAGGCTGTTGCTTTCCGATCTGCTTATCAACCCATCTCACGACTGGCAGCAAATTCCGGCGCAGTTTGCACCATGTCGAATCTGGCTTTGCAGGATCGCCATTGACGGCGCGATTGACATGGTAACAGCCACCGGCGCAACCTGCTTTGGCTTCACACGCATGGCATTCAGAAAATACTTCTGCTGTTGCGAAGTTCTTCTTACACGTCTCAATCGCCTTGTGGGCACTGGGTCCAGCTCGAAGTGGTTTGCCTTCGAGGACGTCCCAGACGTGGCCGAAACACCAATCCGACAGAATATCGTCAGTCACGAATCGGTGACACGCGAAGAACGCACCATCCTGCCTCAATGCCAGAAGCGACTGGCCGGCGCCACACCCTTTGGCTTGTTCCTTATCTGGAGTCCTAATTGCCGGACCAAGCCGCGCAAACCAGTAGTTGTAGAATGGCGACTTGCCGGCGCGAACGTCCTCGACGAGATCGCGTGCGATCAATTTCATTTGCTCGACAAAGGCAGCAACCGATTCGTCTGACCAAGCCTTGTAGTTATCAGGAATCGGAGTCCAACCGCTGCCAAAGCCATTCTTTTTCAACCAAAGCCAACTGCGATACAGCAGCGGTGCAGCATTCTCGGTGATCGTCGAGCGTCGCGGTCGTCCTTTGTCCGCGAACACAGGAGTCAGCTCGACGTATTTCTCCGTCACGTCCGGCCGATTCAGAGCACACGCTTGAGGGCAGCCATCGATTGAGCGCTGGACGCCGATCTTATGCGCACGCAGAAAATCGCGCAAGGAGTCGTCGCCGACGACGCCGTTCGTCACAATCGAATACCGAACGGAATCACCAACCGTCGCGACGATCTTTTCGATTCGATCGCGTGCCAAGAGAGGTTCACCACCGAAGAAGTTGATCTTCTTGACGCCAAGTCGTCTGGTCACCTCTGGCAGAACCGCGATTATTTCATCGCTAATGTCAGGACGCGTAACGGCATTGCCCTGCTGTAAGTAGCAGTACTTGCATTTCAAGTTGCAGCGATCGGTTATGTGAATATCGAGGCTCTCAACTCGCATAGGCCTTATACACCCTCTCTTACTGGGCAATCGATGTAGCATAATCTGCAATGGTCTGGGCAGCCGGGTTCATCGCACACGGCGCAGACGGAGTAATCGCCGTCGCACAGATTGCAGTCATGATCGCATTTATCGCATGCGGCGCAGTCCGTATCGCATCCGCTGCATGGCTCCTGATCACAGATTTGACAGCACGTGTCAGCGTCGCACATCTCGCACGGCATGCAACCGCTATCGCATTCACAAGGATCGCACGGATCGCAGCTATAGCAGGTTTGGCAGTCAGGTTCACAGCTATAGCAGACTTCGCATTCTGAGTCGCACCCCTGGCAGACCGCATCGCATGCCTGGCAGGTCTGACAGCACGTATCGGGCTCGCATCGATCACACGCATAGCACTGTGAGCATTCGATATCGCAGCCAACGCAGACGTCGCATGTGTAGCACGTCTCGCATGTATCACACGTATCGCACTGTGAGCATTCGCTATCGCAGGTATCACACGTATCGCAGCCAACGCAGACGTCGCATGTGTAGCACGTCTCGCATGGATCACACGGATCGCACTGTGAGCATTCGCTATCGCAGGTATCGCAAGGTTCACATTCTACACAACTATCACAGGTATAACAGACTTCGCATGGATCACACGGATCGCACTGTGAGCATTCGCTATCACAAGTATCGCAAGGTTCACATTCTACACAACTATCACAGGTATAACAGACTTCGCATGGATCACATGCTGGGTCACAGCCCGTGCAGACATCATACTCGCATGACTCGCAGTCACACGATTCGCAACCGGGCGAGTCGCACCCCTGGCAGACCTCATCGCTTGCTCCGCATGGCGGGTCAATCGTGCACTGGTCATACTCGCAGGATTCGCAGTCGCATGACTCACACCCCGGCGTGTCACACGTGCATTCGTCTGGCTGACAGGCATCACCGGGACTGTCGCACGGGCATTCCTGATCGCAGTTGCCGCACTCGTCCAGCGACGGCTCGCACACGGGACAGTCTGGGCAATCCACGCGGTCACAGGACTCGCACGGATCGCATGTTTCACACTCGGGGCTGCACTTGCAAATGAACCACAGGCACCAGCCATATGAGCGCACGTAACGGGCCAGAATCGGCGTGCCCTCGGGAACCTCTGATCCGTCTCCAAGCTTCCAGTCGGCGACGCGGGCAAAGGCGTCATGGATAGTGATCGTGCCATAGCTCGACGTACTCGCCGACGCGGAGCCGCAGCAGCTCAGCGCTTCGGTCAGCTCTGCCTCCACCGTGAAGGCGTCCCGCGAGATATCGACCAGCGCATAGCCGTTCGCGATATCGCTCCAGAGAACAGGAAAGTCGCCATAGTTACCAAGGCTCAGTCTCTTACTTCCTGTCGTGTAGTATGCGAAATAGCCCGAAGCGGACTCATTGATCTTCGCTAGCGCGACCCCGCCGACGATTCCAAGCCCAATCTTACCTTTTGGGATAGCGTCGACCAGAACAGCGATCGTCTCGGAATTATGCTCTGGAAGACGACCAGCAATAACTATCGAATGGAACGGGTCGAGTCTATCGTCACGCGGGCGAGTCACGACGTTCCGAAGGGCGAGAATCTCACCGGGCAGAAGATCCTGCTCGCTGTCGTTGCGAAGACTGACCATTGCCCCCGTGAGCGTCCGCAAGCCTCGTACTTCGCCGGTTCTCGCCCAGCGGCGAATCAACGCGGCCGCCTCCATCAGGTCGTTGAAGTCAGCCGCTGAAATCCGAAGTGGATCGCCGCTTTGAACCCGTCGCCTCATCAGAAGTCTATCCCCGGAAACGCGAACGTGGAGTACTCGTAGACCCGGTGAATAAATATTGCCGTTGGTTGTTTGATCAAGGTCTTGCTATTTTCGTCGACTTTTGACTCGTAATACGGATCGAGGTAGTCCCAGCCGCGCTTAAATGTCACCGTAATATCGCCGACTTTAATGTTGCTAAGATTCGGACTTGCTGCGAAGGAGTAGGCGACGCGAAACCCCTTCTCGGCGTCGCCGCTGAGGTTGCCGCCCCGAAATAGAAGCTCGCCGCTGCTGAAACCGCAGTAGCTATTCGCGTTCACCCGTCCAGTCAGGAGCGCCATAGAGCGAAGGAACGCAAATGGGTCGGTGACATTAATCGGCTCGATTGTCAGGCTGAACTCGACCTCTGGGACGATGATATCGCAGCCCTCGATATCTCCGTCGCGAAAGCCGATGACCCCTTTGAGATCGGGCGCCGTAGCGCCGGGCGCCGCGTAAGTAGCAACGACCCCCTTCGACGCCGTGATATGAACGTTGTTGGGCGAGACTCCGCCTTCGAAGCCGATCAGCGTGGCGTTCGTTGGTTCCTCATACTCAACCTGTGCCTCCCACGTCGCGCGAGTCGCGGACTGATCGCCGACTTGCTCAATGCCGATTCGGCGACGGATCAGATTCTTGCCGGAGAATGTCGCAGTAATCGGGACGTTGGCAGCAACGAATGACGTCACTGTCTGCTCGCCCCGGGTGCCCATCACCACGTAGGTTCGCGTGAGCTTGAGACGAGTGCCTTCAAGCTGGATATTTGGACTACCGTTTTTTTCGTAGATCGAAAGCGCCATCTCAATTGAATCGAAGATTGCGATCAAGAAGTTGATTCAGTTGGCCAAGCTGCCGGGTCATCTTTGCGGTATTACGCGCTGTGTCGGCGACTGGGCCGCCGCCCTGTGCAAGTACCGCAAACCCAGAGAAGCCAGCGCTGAAGCGAGCCACGCTGCGAAAATCCGGTTCGCGCCGGCGTTCAATCTCTCGTCGCCTGAGATCGTAGAGCTCCTCGACCTTTGCGGTGTCAGCGCCAACAGATCTGGCTTCTTCGAGAGCCTTCTGGCGCTCGAGTTCGAGTTTGGCCAATTCGGCCTCGACGCCTTCCATTTCTGCCTCGATCCGCGCCTCGGCGAGTTCCTCATCGAGCCGCTTTTCGTACTGAGCCCGTTCTTCCTCTTTGCGTTTTTGTTCGCGCGCCTCCTGTTCGCGACGTTCTCGCTCCGCGCGTTCTCGCGCCGCTGCAATTTCGGCCTGACGCGCCTTTTCGACGCTCGCCACGCTGGCCCCAAGCTCCTTAGCCTTCTCGAGCTCCTCATCGTAGCGTGCGTTGATCGCGGCGATTTCGCGCTCGAGGGCGTCTTCGATCATTGCAATCTTGGCGTCGCGAACGCGCCGGGCCATGTCCTTTTCGAAGTCGAGCTGTTGCTGAGATTTCCATTTCTTCTCCTCATCGCCGCCTCCGACTGCTGCCTTCTTTGCGGCCTCTTCAGCCTTCTTCATGGCCTCTTCCTGCTGTTTCAGGAGGGCCTTTTGCTGACTCTGCGCATCAGCGGCGGCCTTACCAAGATCGGTGACTCCCTTTTTCGACCTGGTCAGCCAGTAAACGAGGCCCGCGATTCCCGCAATAAGAAGCGCAATGAGCCCAACAACCAGAAGGATCGGGTTAGCCCACGTGGCGATATTGAATGCGACCATCGCGACCTTAGCCACACCGAGAACTGCGGCTAGCGCCTTATAGGCAGCGGCTGCGACCATAATAATCGTGGAGACGCCCTTAGTCACGGCACTGACAGAGATCAAGACGCCTGATAGAACAGTGAAGGACCCGATAACGATCGCGATGACTTGCGTGAGTGTTGCATGCTTCTGAATAAACTCAGTCAGAACGGTTAGCACCGCGGTAAGTGAGTCTAGGAAGCCGATAAGACTTTCATCGAGTGACGCGCCAATAGCGTGGCCAAGCCCCTCCGCAGCGGAAGCTAAACGTCGCTGCGCGCCACCCAGTCCCGCATCCATTTCTTCGGCGACGCGCGCCGCGGTCCCTTGAGCGTTCTTAAGAGCTCCTTCGAGCTGCGATAGGTCCGCGCTGGCAACCTTGAGTCCCACGCTCATGCCCCGAAGGTCGAAAATTTCCTGCATCACGGCGACGCGCTCGCCGGCAGTAAGATGACTCATGGCCTTGTCGAGGTCCTTGAGCACCTCATGAAGCCGCCGCATATTACCTTCAGCGTCGAGAACGCTCACCCCGAAGACCTCCATGAGCATCTTCTGGGTGTCGCGATTGGCCAATCGAATTAGGGCCTGACGCATCGCCGTGCCAGCCATCGAACCGCGGATGCCATAATTCGCCATAACGCCAATCGTCATGGCAGTATCCTCAAGCGTCATTCCGGCGTCAGCCGCCGCCGGAGCAACATACTTGAGTGCCTCGCCAAGGTCCTGAATCGTCTGAGCGGAATTATTCGCCGTCGCTGTAAGAACGTCGGCGACGCGGGTTGTATCCGCAGCGGACAGATTAAAGGCGCGAATCGCAACCGCTGCGATGTCGGATGCTGTCGCCAGATCGGCGCCCGTCGCGCGCGAGAGATTCAGCATCGGTCCGATCATGTCCTGGATTTGTCCAGGCGTAAATCCGGCCCGTGCCAGATTTAGCATTGCCTCTGCGGTCTGCTGCGCCGTGAAGCTGGTGGTGCGCCCGAGATAAAGAGCTTGATCTGTCAGCGCTGCCAGCTCGCGTGTGGTGCCGCCGCTGACTGCTGCTACGGCCCGCATAACGTCATCAAAGCTTGCGAAACCGCGTGCGGCAAAACCGACTCCGGCGGCAAGTGGAGCGAAGGTCATCCCCAGGGAGCGGCCGATGGCGCCAACGTCGTCACTCACCTTCTTTATCTTCGTCGTGAGCGAACGGACGCCGGCGTCGAACTTCGTCATGTCGGCGAAGAACTCGACGAAGGCCCTAGCTGCTCGAATGGCACCTGCTGCTGCCATTGGACCGCTCAATCATCGCCTTAAGAGTGGCCACACTTATCGTCGGCTGTTCGTGGTATGGATGAAATTCACTTGGGCTGTAGCTCTTGCCGGAGCAGGCTGAGGCGATGAGCGCCATCATCGTGGCCCACCGGTCCCACTCCGCAATCTGTCGCGCCTTCACCATGCTCACGAGTCGGGCGAGACTGAAGCCCCGCGGGTCAACTCCGACAACACCGCCGCACTCGTAGGCAAGTCGCGTAATGCTTCGATGCGTCGCTCGATGATCGTCGGAACTTCGGTCTCGATGAATCCGGCCAGCCGCGCCATCATCTTCATTCCCGTCGCAACGAAAAAATCGCGAAACTCCTCTAGCAGCGGGTCGCGCAAAAGCCCGAGGTCCTCAGGGGTCAGGGCGTTGATGAAGGCGCCTTCGCTCATAATCTTCTTATCTCTGGCCTGCTCCGAGAGTAAAACCCAGAGAACCTTACACTGAAGACTGGGACTCATGGCAAACCGCGTCCACCATTGCATCATCTCATCAAGGCCGTCGGGAACGAGACCGCGTGCTACCAGCCTCTCCCAGATGCTAAGGGTGAGCTGCAATGTCCACTCGCGATTTTGGCTATCGGTGACGATCTTCATGAGGACGTACCAACTGTCGGCTTAAGGGTGACGTCAACCGTGACGACGCCATCAATCGGCTCATTGACGTTGAACTGCGTACAGACCCAACTTCCATTATAGTCAAGCGTCGGATCACTCAGCGTGACACTGACCGGTTTCCCGTCGTCGTAGGATCCCTGTAGTGCGGTGATTGCGCTATCACTTGCGTCATAAATGGCCTGGAAGCTGATCGAGAGGTCCTTAAGTCCCAGAACGACCTGCTTGACGCCGCCGCTATTGCGGCTGGTCACGTCAACCTCTGAGCCGCCCTGGTTGACCGTGATATCACGAGATAGCTTCAATTGGTTTGACCCGATCGAGATCGTCGTCTCATGTCCGAGTTTGTGTGCCATGTCTTTCTCCTCATTCCTGAATCTTACTTGCGATAATTTGCTGTGCCTTTGGAAGAATCACATTGAATGCGCGCCGCATATAGGGACGCGGCGCGATCCTAATGGGTATCTTGCGGCCTGCGGCGCCGTACATCTCGTGAAAAATACGATTGGCGCGGTCCACCATCTTTTGCGTCTTGAGTTTGACTCGGGCCTCGACAACTGAGGTGTACTTTCCGTTGAGATATACTCTGCGCGACCACTGACGTCGGCCGCCTAATTGCTTCGAGGAACGTGACCAGCGAATCGGCCCGTAGTCGTCGAGCACAGCCTGCGGCGTATCGATCTCGCTTGTTCCGCCATACTCCAGGATCATGGGCGTGCTGCCCGGGGCGTTCTTCACGGGACCGATCACGACGGTCTTGGCTTCTCGCTCGATCGCGTACTGAATCGTTCGCTTGAGGCGCCCTGTGGGACTCGACGGGGGCTTACCCGGCTTGCTGGGGCGTTTGTGGCGTCGAATGGACTGGGACGCCTCCTTTTTTGTGACCGCGCCGAGAATATTCAGGGCTTGCACGGCCTTGCGATCCAGCAGTTGGCGGAGCTTATCCTGTCCGTCGACGATCGTTTTAAGTGACGCCCCCGTGCTCATTCTTAGTCCTTCATTACTGGTTCATTGACGACTACTCGCAGATAGGCCACGTCAAATGGAAGCGATTCGCGATCGAAGGGATCGGGCGTTTCGACGCTCGGGTAATCCTGAACGAAGCACTCCCCGTGATCAAACTCTTCGTAAATGCTTTGTGCCAGACCGTTTGCCTGATCCATCGCGTCACTCTCAAGTTCTGTATCAAGACCGACCAGGATTGTCACCTGAATCTCATGGCGTCTTAGGTAGATGCCGCGGGCATTGACTTCGGTCTGTGAACCAACCGGCGAGATTAAGACCCGCGGAAACGGAGTGTCGTCGTCGGCCCTCAGCCTGGGTCTGGCTGTGATTGTCGGAGCTACCCTCAGGACGTTCTCCACGACTTCGCCTATTGCTTCGGCGATATCGCGCCAGCTCATAGGACCCTCCGCGTGTGAATACGAAGCAGCGATCCGGTAGGCTCGCATGGGCGCCACGCTGCGCTTCGATCAGGCAGGACTTCGTAGCGTTCGTCCTGATCCTCGATCACGTCACCCGGCTCTGGTGTGAAGGCAACGCCGTTGATCGTGAGGTCTTCCGTGGCAACGATATAATCGCGCTGAAACGTCTCGATGATTGCATCGCCCAGACCAAGCCCCGCCAGCTCGGAGCGCGCCGGCGTCGCGTCGATGTCGATACCAATTCCGTAATGAACGTACCGTACCGTGCGAGACGCCAGCGCGCGCCTTCGCTGATCGAGATAGGACAGGGCTTCGGCGATTCGGTCCATAATCATGATCCCGGCGGATGGAGAAGAATCTCGACGGTCGTATCAGCCGAAGCGGCGGCGCTCCAGGCGTAGCCAGCGAATGTAGCTCCGCTGCCTGAGGACGTCGTAAAGCCACTTGTTGCGTGCCAGTAGAGCTTGGCCCCCTGGCTGATCTCGCCGCTGGCCTTCGTTACGCGAAACACGCCGCGGATCGCCACAGGGCCTGTGGCGTTCGCAGCGATATCATCGAGCGCAATGCCGACGATATTCGAGCCAATCACGACGGCGTCGCCTCGCGCTACGGCGCTTGTCGCCGTGTAGTCGAGAACGTCGCCAACCTGTACGTATTTACCGTTTGCTGCCATCTGTTATCTCCTTACCCTAAAGAGACCTATCACGCTGTGCACTTCACGCCGGCGCGGTATTCAGCGAGCGAGACGCCAAAGTCAAAGTAACCGCGGAACTGAATGCCAAGGACGTTGAAGTCGGCCTGCGCCGATTCGACCGTTGGAGCGTCCTTCCCGTTCAGGAAGCCGACCATCATCACGGGGATGTCCTGTGGATCGGCAAGCAGATACCAGGTCGTGTCGGAACCGCTTGTCCCGCCGATTGTGGCCCCAATATAGGCGCTCACTACCGGCTCAAACTGACCGCGATAGACGTTGGCTGTTCCGATACGTGTACTGGACGACGTGTCGCGAATCTCGGTTGACTGGTAGATATTAAGCGCCGTAGCCTCAAGTGCCGGAGGGACAAGGAGGATGCGCGGCTGAACCCCGACAGGGTGACCGGCGCCGTCCGTAAGCTCACGGAATTTTTTAATCGCAGTCCCGAGGTTGCTGAGCGACAAGGAGGTGCTTGAGGACAGCAGGTTCTCACGCGCCGACGTGAAGAAGGTGCTGTTATCCAGAAACGCCGCCCAGAACACGGAGTTCAGCTTGAGGCCGGCGGCGCGACCGAGCCGCCGTTGCATATCCTGCAATGCGCCAAGATCGTCATTGATGATGTCCTGTCGTCGCAGAGCAACCATCCGCGCGTAGGTTTTGGGAACAATCGTGAAGCTTTCTTCCGTCAACGTCCCGTGGGTGATTTCGCCTCCTGACGGAACTTCTTCGTAGACGAGGTTATCTGTCAGCCGACAGACCGTTGTCGTCTTCAAGTCGTTAAGAGGACGAACGGCGCTGATTCGGCGCCATGCCTGCTCAACCGACTGGAAGCCGTCCATGAGGAGTTTATTTGCCACGTTGCTAAGGATCGTGTCAACGTCGGCGTAGCTCCATGCGGCGTTGACCTGCCGCGGTGCGCTGAAGGCATAGATCAGAACATTGCGAATATTACCGGCGTCGATCCGGTGGCAACGGTCCATACCGTTGGCCACGGCCGCCTCAATCAAAAGCTGACCAAGCGAGAGCGGGCGACGTTCCGACTGCTCGCAGATCTCCGGCGAGTAGTGCTTCTCAATGCGGACGCCCGCGGCGCGAGCAATCGCGCACTCGATGATCTTCGCTTCGTGTCCATCGGATTTCGCCTGACGCGATGCGGTGCGAACCGTTGGACGCTGTCCGACGATGATCTGCTCCAGAGTCTTCTGACGCAGTCTCAGCAGCTCCACGTCCACTTTTTCCGGCGACCACTCTTGTGCAATGGCCTGATCACGCAGAGACTCCGCCTCTTTGATGAACTGCGTGCGATATTCGATCTGCTTCTCGCCCGGCGTGTCTAGCGCGGCGAAGAGCTCCGTAAGCTGCTTCTCCGCCTCGATGCACTTCTGGCTAATTGCCAGCGGATCCGGTACTGCTTTGTTGGGTTGAACTGCTGTCATGTTTTTCTCCTTACTGCAAGAAGATGGACTTGCTGTCTCTGTGACGTTAATCACGGGCGCCGCGCCTGCTGCGATGAAGGCAGTCGTATTCGGATCGGCTGGTTCTCCCACAAGCGCGACGTGAATCAGGGACGATTTAGTGACTAGAATGCACGGACCATTGATATTCCTCCCGTTGACAACAACCGCTTCGTTCTCTTGCACCTCACGGTACTCACGAATATCGGCGCCAACGGATACCGACCAGGGGAATCCGTTTTCATAGGAACGTAGAATCATCTCCACGAGTTCAGGCTTTCCGGACAGCCGCCCCTCGCAGATCAGGCGTCCGCCGTCGCGGCTCTTGATCGTCGCGTGACCAACAATCTCGTCCGGGTCGTGATTGAATACGATTGGCACGGCGTCCTCGCGCCATTGCTCGATTCCGTTCACGTCCAGAACAATCGGGCTGCGACTCCAGGACTGCACCACAGGAGCGCCGGTGTACGCCTCCATAACGATCTTTGGCGGCGAATGCGTCACGGCGTTTTTTCGTCTTGCAAGCCTTAGCGTGCGAAGACTGCCCGTTAGGGTCACAAGATTTTCGTCCGGGATTGTGCTTGTGATCCCCAGCGCGGCCCGGTGCGCCTTCAGGTGCGAGATCACAGCCGTCGACGCCTTTTCGCCGCTTCGCGCTCCCTGTGCCGCCGCCCATGCTGCATTGAGTCCGCCGCGGTGGAGGTAGAGCGTGCCGTTCGTCCAGACGCCGTTTTCGTCCTTTTCCGTCCCACCTTTGACCCAGTGGTGTGGAAAGCCCCATGTGGATTTCTTGTCTTCCTCGCCCATATCTGCGAAGGCGATCCGCGGGAGCGCCGTTTTATCGACGCTTCCCCAGTTCGGTTCATCATCGGCGACTTGATTATTGTGACGAAAAGCCATATCGTGACTCCTACGCTAGCGGATAGAGTGTCTCTCTCAGGCGTGACTGGAGCTCTTCGATCGTAATACCCAGTGCGTTTGCCTGTGCTTCGAGTTCGTCTCTCCAGTCAAGCCCCCGACGCGCATATTCGGCCGGCAGCGTCGTCGCGCCCGTCCGAAGGTTTATCTCGGTGGCCTTGGCTTCGGTCTCAGGGTCTGTGTACGGCTGACCCGGCCAGCGCCACAGGTGGGGCACAACTCGCGAGATATCCAGGCTATCGAAGCGGGTTGTGGCGACTTCTAGGAACCATTCGGCGAAGATTCGGTCGAGGACTTCCGTTTCAATTTGCCGCTGAGTCACCTCGATATCGGCAAAATACGGCTGATGGTCGAGTCGCCCCGATGCGAAGTTGTAGTCCGAACTATCGCCGGTGGCCAAATTACGTGGCAGCATTAAGGCACGACCGGCCTCAGCGATACGATCCGCGATAAATTCCTTGCCGTTATCGTCCGGGTGTTCGGCCCGAATCTGTTCCGCTTTCCACCCCATCGGGAGCTGGAACACCGCGCCGAACGGAACTTCCGTCGTCTCAGGTTCAACTTCTTCCGCGGCTCCGTCCGGCGGCATGTCCGTATATACGGCCAGAGAGAGACTTGCTGCGGTGACTCTGCCTTTGATGCAGGCGTGGATATACTGACGGACGCCGGGAAGAACGGTCAAAGCCGGCGTGATCTCGCTGACTCCGCGATGCTGGCCCGGGCGCTGGGAACGAAATAGGTGCAGCACCCACCGGCGATCCAGGGTTTTGTACTTCCATTGCCACGGCGCCGCAGCGCTCCCCGGGTGCACCTCCAGGATATCGTAGGCCACAGCCTGCCCATCCCGAAGGTGAATCCCGTCCACATAGTCCGCGGAAGGGAGCTTATATTCGGGGGTCGTCACCAAGTCACACTCGATAGGGAGAATATTTAGCTTGATCCCGCTGGAAGGCGGCCACGACTGAGATATACGACGACTCGTCAGGATTGCGAAGGCCTCACCGTCCACGATCCGCGCCCGAACAATCGTTCGGAGTTTCTCGACGAGGTTGATCTCATCCGCCCATTGTCGCCACAATGTCTCCAGGGCATTATTGAACGCGGAGTTCTGCGTTACGACCGCCAATGATGGTCCAGTCCTGATCTCATGGACGACCCGCGTCTCGACCTGAGCCCGCAGATAGCAGGAGTTCAAATACTCGTATCGCGCGCGTTCGCGAATTGTCTTTCTCACCGAGAGGCTATTCGCGGTGTCAGCGTCGAGCGAGTCGGCGCCAGCCCAGTAGCGGTAGTTCTGATCGTTTGTCTGGGCCGCGTCGTAGCGCGTGATCAGAACCGGCCTGTATCTTCGGCGCGACAATGCCCGCCCGAGCCAGTTCAGCCCGTCCGAGAGTCGATTTCGTATCTCGCGCACCGGTGCAATCATCGCGTCGCGCTATAGCCTCCAGGGCTTCCGGGGTCGAGAACTCGGAGTACCGGGATCCCGCGCCGCTGGTTCTGCTGGGCCTCAACCGAACGGAGGAAACGAAGAAGTGCAATCTGATCCTGCAATGGTCGTTCCGTGATCGACAGACCGTCGAGGTCGATTCGACCGGGACTTGTCAGGATCGTCTGCAGGTATTCGGCCAGTGTGGCGTTATCCATTTCGTTTATCTCCCCGAAGGTAATCGCCAAGCTTCCTTTTTCTCTTTTCCATTTTAGACGCCGCACCCCCGCTAATGCCACACCCTATTATAGAGCCCGCCACAAAGGCGCCTACGAGGGCGTCGAAAAAGTGGTTATCGCGCCCGGGGTGGGCCTTCCATTCATCAACGGTCCTCCCCCTGGCCTGGACCCTAACTGGGTATTCCGCAAGGATATGTTCCGCGATCAGCCGGTGAGCGTCGGGGTTGTCGCCCCAGAACGTCAACGTTCCGCTTTGGCCCAAGGGCGTCTTTAACCGTTCATAGGTGAAACTCTTCCAGTAGTTGGTGTTGTAGATCACGTAGCGAACAGCGCGTCGGCCCTGAACGAGCGGCATTTTCCACTCTGGCCCCACGCGCTCGCCCGGGCGCCGCTGTGCTGCGCCAAGCGGCTGACTCGACGCCCCGATAAATCGCCCATGACTTGGCGAAAGAATCGACGCAAAGCTCGATTCTCGGCAAAATTGATAGATGATATCCGTACTCTGACCCCAATTGGCGTCAATCAAGCAGCGTTCCACGTGCATTTCGGCGCCGTCTTCACGAGGCCATGGGCGGCCCAGTAGCTTTTCGCTGAGGAGTCGCAGCCCTTCGTAAATCTGTCGTTCCAAGGAGAACCCCTTAAAGAGGCGATCAAGGGTCTGCTTGCTGTCACTAAGCGTGAAGTAGGGTCGTTTCTGGTCTGGGAACGTCCCATACTCGATAACGGCTGACGTAAAGTCGTCGGCCATCGCGAGGACGACGTAGTACAGGAGAGACGCATGCACGTCGATGAAGGCCGTTAGGTGCTGTGCAGTGATCGGCACAATGCCCCGTGGGTGACGATTGAGCTTCGCGACGATCTCTTCAATCGTAATAGGCGGCTTTTCGTTCTCTTCCTGGAGTGGCTCATTCTGATATTCGGCGTAGAAGGCCGCGCGATCGCGAAAGTAAAGATTCATGGCGTGTTGCAGCGCCGAGGCTTCGTCGTCATAGTGACGTTCCGGCCAGGCCACCACAGCCCCCGCGTCCATTGCCTGGCGGTTGGCCAGATAGAAGGCTGTGGCTTCTTCGCCGTTTCTCCCGGCCCGCAGCGAATCGGCCCGAATCCGCCAATAAGTTTCCCAGAGTTCCATATTCTTCGGGAACGAATAGAGGAGCTTAAATCGCTCGCCTGACCACTCCGGGTGTCGGTCGCGCGACAGGATTCGATCGGCTAGGTCGTCCTTGGCAATCACGGTGCAGGCCATAAGCGCCGAGATTTTGGCTCCCGGACCGGCCAGACCCAAGACGCTCCCCATGACCGTCTGCTCGCGCGTATCACATTGCGTAGGGCTGTGCGCCGACTCGTCGGTCTGAAGATCGTCAAGGATCACGAGACTCGGGCGAACGCTTGTGCCATCTGCCTTGGTGTGCTTGAGGCCGCGAATGCGTCCCGTGATTCCGCTGACGACGACGGTGGCCCCTGATGCGGGACTCCCCGGAATGGTCGGGAGCGTCACCTTCTTTGCGGTCCACTCGATGTGCGTCCGTTCGCCCTTATAGAGTTGGCCGGCGCAGCGATTCGCGATGCCTTCCAGGCAAATGATTGGATAGCAGACCTCTGGGAAGTCGGCGGCCAGTGCCTCGTTGCTCTCAAGCTGCGTCTTAAGGGATTGAAGCATATTCGCAGCCAGTCCCTCGTCGGCACAAATCACGACAATGAACTGGTGATACCCGTAAAGCAGCGTCCAAAGCGACGCCGCCTCGAGGAGGGCGCTCTTTCCAGAGCCACGCGGCATAGCTACGGCGAACAACCCGCCGCTCAATACAGCGCGCTCGATCTTCTCGATGACCTTGAGGTGGTCAGGGGACCAGGGCATGTAGAAGACTGTGCCGAGGTACGATTCGCAGAAGAGACGCAGGGAGTGTGCCGCCGCACCCTTGCGTTGCGGATCGACGACCGCGGGGAGTGCGCCGATATCGCGTCCTGCAAGGGCTATCTCTTTGCTGCGTTTCGCGGCGCGCTCTTTTCGCCGTTGATAAAGATCCTCCTCTGACTCCTGAACTCGCCCATGGACCTCGTCGAAGACCCACGCCATATAGCGGAAGAAATTAATGCCTTCTCCGCCTGATCCGGCAATACGTAATCCCGCCCGGAGTCGATGGCGATAGAGCTGACGCTCGTCGATCACCGTACCGTAGGAGGACGAATTAAGAAGAATGCAGAGCTCGGAGACCTTAAGGTTGTTAAAATCAGCCATGTTTCCTGCCAAGTTGACGGACCAGCCATGTCAAATAGAGAACCGGGGAGAGTCTTCCATCCTCGAAATGCGGGGCGCCAGCTACTATGTCAGCATGAATCTGAGACTCAGACGCAAGACGACTTCCGCATCTCTGTAAGATTTCAGCCAGTTCCGAAGGCGTGACCCCTTGCGTCTTCTTGCGATCAGATGATCCCGAAGTTTTTCGCCGCGTCATAATTGGCAGGCCCGACGTACTCGAATGACCATGTGGAACGCACTTGGGAACGACGACGCGAGTTAATAAATCCTTTTATTTGCTTGAAGCTGACGCGCCTTCGTTCCTTCGTACCGACCGGGGATGGAAGCCTCCCCTTTGCTCGTACGATCCAGTACGGAGAGCGTAGTCGATGTCTGATCAGCCCCGGGTGTGACGTCACTGCCCGACACGGGTAGCCCGTGGCAGCCATGATACTTGCCACGGTATCACTCAAGCGCGAACCGATACCGATCCCCTGATAGTCAGGGAGCACGACCAAGCGATGCTCACGATAGCCGCTGCGAGTCTTCGCCGGCTGATAACACCAGGCGACGAACCCGATCGGAAAATGAACACCGTCAAGGAAGAGCGAGAATGCTTTCGCATGTCGCAGAATGTTTCCGCTCAGATAGTGATACGGAGCGAAGAGCGGCCAGATACCGGTGTCGCATCGACGAAGCTCGAGCTCCAGTTTCGGTCGCTGAAGACACCTCCCGGCCTGGAAGCTTCCAGTGCCTAGATCATAGAGCCAATCCGGCTCGAGCCATTCCAGAATATCATAGTGGCACGTGATCGCGACAAATTGTCGCTTCTGTCGTCGAATCGTTTTCGCCAGCGCGGCCGAGGCGACTTTGGCAACGGTCCGATCGACGACACTAGTGAACTCATCAATGACTGTGAGATCGCGATTCACGAGCAAGGCTCTCGCCACGTCAACACGGAATTGCTCTCCCACCGAGAGAAAGCGATACGGTCGCAACCATGTTGGCGGTGACGAGAGACCGACACTCGTCAGTGCATCGACTATCTCGGTGATTGTGCACTCCTCCGGGAATCCGTCGAGGATGCTTCTATCCTCTGGCCAGTCCCAGCGCGTTGTCACGCGGTCACCGAATAGCTCGCGTGCGAGTGTGGACTTGCCAGACCCACTTGGACCAACGATGACTCCGATACTCCAGTCCGAGGGCCACTCGAACTTCACATGCCATCGTCGTTCGCTTTTCTTCGCCGCAGGGAGATCGAAGAGTCCCTCGATCTGAATAATACGCGGGGTGCGAATAATCTCGCAATTTCTTACAATATTAAGGCACGGCACTTGTAGCCCTCCGCCTGCATTCTAGTGATAATCTCCTTCTGCTCGGATTCGCTCTCGCACTCGATAACGACGGCATATCTCGCTGGGAGAAGATCCTGATTGGTTTCCGACGATTCGTGAGCTACGCGGTCTAACTCGATATCCGTAAAACCAAAGGCGGACAGATCGATCTGCTGATTATCCAGGAGCGATTTAATTTCCGCGTCCAGGCGTTCATAGTGCCAGTCCGACAACTCTGCGCATTTATTGTCAACAAGGCGATATGCGCGTGCTTGTTCCTCTGTCAGGTCGGCAATATGAACGGGAACTCTCTTAAGTCCAAGATTCTTAGCCGCGAAATAGCGAGTATGTCCAGCGATAATTACGTAGTTATGATCCACGACGATTGGCTGACGAAAGCCAAACTCTTTAATCGAGTTGGCAACGACATCGATTGCTTTTTCGTTGCGCCGTGGGTTATTCTCGTAGGGTCTAATCTTCGAGAGATCGCACCACTCGACCTTGTAGCTCTGACTCACGCGACCGCCTCGTCCCATAAAAGCAACTCTGCTCGGTTTCGTGACAGAT
>Ga0209508_1001450_pt1 | contig 18540 bp, 15 predicted proteins | sample AD_UKC129_MetaG_FD_184427 | JGI IMG/M metagenome (GOLD analysis project Ga0209508, IMG submission 184427) | Active sludge microbial communities of municipal wastewater-treating anaerobic digesters from Canada - AD_UKC129_MetaG (SPAdes) (version 2) | ecosystem: Engineered > Bioreactor > Anaerobic... | reverse complement strand
CCTCCACATGGTGGTTATCAAAATCTTATGTCTTATCAAATGGCAGAGATAGTATATGATGCCACTGTTTATTTTTGTGATAAATATATTAGTAAATTTTCTAGAACACATGATCAGATGGTGCAGGCAGCAAGGAGTGGGAAACAAAATATCGCAGAAGGCAGTATGGCATCAGGTACATCTAAAGAAACCGAAATAAAATTAATTGGGGTAGCTAGAGCTAGTTTAGAAGAGTTACTATTAGACTATAAAGATTATTTAAGAAAAAATAAGCTTACACTATGGGGAAAAGACGATCCTCGTGCTATACAAATAAGAGGTTTAAGTAAATTAAAGAATAGAACATTTTTAACTTATAAGTCATATATTGAAAATTCTAATCCAGAGGTCTCAGTAAATACTATTATCTGTTTAATTCATCAAACGAATTATCTATTAGATCAACAAATAAGAAAACTAGAGGAACAATTTATAAAAGAAGGTGGAATTAGAGAAAATATGCAAAAAGCAAGATTAAATGAGAGAAAAAAAAGTCATGAATAAAACAATTGGTGGTAAAAAATTTCTTAGATATTTTATTGACAAAAATAAGGGGTAAAAAACTTAATTTTTTATTGATCTAAAAAATAAAAAAATCTTTTATTATCCGCATTGCGCATAGCTGTTGTTGAGCAATAGTACTTTTTTATAGTCCGTATGTCAGTTTTGACAAAGAAATACTCTTTTACAATTTTTTTGGTTGCAACGTTGGCTGGTGCGACTTGGCAATGTATATGGCTATATGCGTTATCATTTTAATATTATGATTCTTTTTCTTTCGATTAAAATTTACAATTACCAAGTCTTAATAATGCAACTATTAGCAAAAGCATAACATCAGACGTGTAATTTTTAGTTTTATAAAAACAATGTGCAACATTATTTCTTAAATTCATACCTTTTGATGTGAACAAAAATTTAAAAAAGGCAATATCGTCTTCAGGAATCAATGCCTTTAGCTTTTCATTATCTAATAATTTTTCAAACCCAATCCTTTCTTCTGTACCGTCGTCTTTAATTTCTATTGTCTGAGCACCAATCATTCTTGAGAACTCACGCAATAGACCTTCAAATTTCAATACCAAACTGTCTATTGCTAATATGTAACCTTGTGGATGATGACTGTTTGTCTTTAAATCAATTTCCGCTTGAACGAAAAAGCTCTGTAGAGATGGTGAAATTAACTCAATCCAATTAAAACCCTTGATTTCGTTGTTTGTGTCTAAATAGGTGAAATCATGACCGTACCAAGAATAATTTTTTAAGTAATCAATTAAACTTTCATAGGAAATTTTACCACTTTTAATTCCTTTTGAAAAAACGAGACTAATTTTTTTGATAGAAAAATTATTTATATATAATGAATAAGCGTTAAAAGCAAATGATTTATTTTTTCTTACGTTTTTGTTAATGTCAAATGTCATTGTGGAAACCAAATCAAACATATCTGGTTTTATTTCTTCATTCAAGAAAGCAGCTTTAGGTAATAATTTACCTGAAATCAAATCGACATAGATATCCTTAGCATTACCGTTTTCGATTAGTTGTGTAGTTTCTTCCTTAGTTGAATCCCACAATTTGTTTAAATTCTCATCTTCAATTTCAAAATAAACTTTTTTAAGGTCAATAGTCTTTTTAGCTTGTTCCAATAAAACAGCAGTCTGTTCAATTTTTTCTTTATTATTTGCCTTTTTATATTCTTCTAAAGCGTTTGTATAATAATAATGAGCAACAAGACCTTCGTATTTTTCTTTTTTAACTTTGGAAATATAATAATCGCCTAACTTTTCTTGAAATTCATTTTGCTCAGCTTTGAGTTTTAGTTTTTGACTAAGAATTACTAGTAACTTTAAATAATTTTTTAAAACCCATTCATCTAAATTTGAAATTTTGTTTTTTGAGTAATCGAAGAATTTTTGAGTAACTGAAGAATCTATTTTTTTACCATTCTCGATGATAAAATCCATCAATGAATACTTTGTAAAATCATTTAATTTATCACTTTCTAAAAGCGAAATTGCATAGTTTATAATATCATCTTTTTTGTGATTTACAGTTTGGCTAAGGATAAAAAGATTTTTGAAATACTCGCAAAATGATAAGCATTGCAAATTATCTTCAGCTGAAAACGAAGAATTTTTTAAAAGCAATAAATAACTTTCAATTGCTTCTTTAGCAAAATCAATATGTTTTTGTGGACTTAACCAAAGTAGATGATTGTATTTCGCTTTGTATTTTGGGTTCTGTACATTATTTGCGCGTGTTTTTATGTACTCTAAATTATCGTCAAATAGCTCTAATGTAGGATAAGCATTTGCACCACTTTGGATTTTAGGAATGAGTATACCATTCTTTATTGAAAAATCGGCAAAATACAATTCATACGAACATAACTTTTTCGTGTTTTCATCTTTAATCTTATCTCGTAAAGCTATGATGTATTTACACGTGTCTAAATCAAAATACTGTAAATTAGTATCATTCTCAAGGTATTCGTAATATTCATCTAAAGTCTGAAAATCCATTTTTTTGTAGTTTTTAGGTGTTTCTGTCATTCTTTTGTGTTTTAAAATTCTCTACAACGCTTTAATTTATGAAATAAATATAAAACATTCATATGAACAAACTATTTTTACAAATATACAAAATATTTTCTTTAAAAATTTGATATTTTGACATATTTTAACATAAAACATGGTTTAGCTTTGCTCACCACAGGTTTTTTGACGCCCAGAAAAGGGATTTTTAGACAGTCTGACGGCTGTAGGTAGCCACATTTAGCCCTGTGTTGCGCCTGCAGCAGGGCTATTGCGCTTGTTTGTTGTTATGGGTATGTGGTTTTTTATTTGTACTTTATAGCAATTCCTGATACATTTGGCCACCAAAACTGATAATCAAACTTAATATTTATTATAGCATCTGCTCCTTCTTTATTAGCTCTTTCTTTCAATTTTTCTAGAAGTTTTTCTGGACTATGGAAAATACCGCCATTGGCTTGTATATACATAATTTCAGTATATTCTTTATTTGGTTGTGAAGCATAGAAAAATTCTATATCAGAGGACGTTTCCTTCTTCAAATTTGCAACTTGAGTAGTTACACAACTTGTAAATATTAAAATTACAAGAATAAATCCGAATAAATTTTTCATTGTTTTATATATTTTATTATTACTCACATTCACCAAAAGTAATTAAAGCAATGGATAAACTTGTATTGTAGATTTTCTTTTCAGCATAGTCTCGGCAATAAAATATTCCGCATATTATGTGGCGTATTTCTTTCATTATCAATATCATAGTCTGTCAAATTTTTTTAATGTCAGCAAATTTACTGTCCAATATACTGTAAAAGCAACAATTCCAGTCAGAGAAACTAAAAATAATTCTTCAATTCCAAAGTTTGGTTCCCAAAATACTAATCCAAAAGTCAACCCTGAAATTATACATAGTAACGCGGTGAATTGAAAAAGTGTCAAACCCCATACTTTTTTCTTAGATTTAAATTTATTCCAAAAATGAAAAGTCAAAGTAAACTGAGTTGTCAATGCAATAACTGTTGCAATTGGCACAAATATTTTAAAAAAACCATTGTCTGGAGAGTTAAAAGCATCACCATTGTGTACAATAAGATTAAATACTACCAAAAGTCCAATTACTGCCAATATTCCAAGTATTGTCGGTAAAATTGTCCCAATGATTTTAGTTTTCATTTTTATTATTTTTTTAGTTTCTCAATAAACGGTCAAGTCATTAATATATTTTATCTGTCTGTTGTCCTTTTCTATTATGCCACATGAAGTTTTGAGTCTATGAGCTGTTTTAATGGTGTATAACCTTATTTAGCATTTCGTTTTTTCTTTTAGTTTTCATTATACCCAAATTTTCTAGTTTGTAATACTTCTTTCCACCAATTTTCTCTTTCTATTATAATTTGGTCGTCAGTAGTTGATTTGTAAATGTCGAGGATAGAGTATCTGAAATTTTGTTTTATGTGGTCAAAGGTTAATCGTTTAAGTTTTATGTTTCCTCCGTGTCCATTTTTTACATATTCTCTCCAACGTCCTAAAATCATATTTTCACCGTATGCAGAACCAACATACATTTGACCATTTGAAACGTCTGTCAACAAATAAACTCCTTTTTGATTTTGAAGTGCTGTTTTCCAATTGTCCTTTTCTAAAACTCTTTGCAATTCGTCCCAAGTAATATTTACTTTTTCATAACCTGGGAATATGTCATTATCAAACTTGTCTGGTAATATTTGCGAGATTTCACAATCATCAATTACCGATTTAGCTTTTCGAATCATTGTTTGAGCTTTATTGTCAAATTTTATTATTAGTCGTCCAAAATACTTTTCATATTCAGTCATAGTTTCATATTCATATCCAACACCATTTAGAATATTTAAGTCTTTTGTTATTCTGCCGATATGAAATAATAACCACAAATTCTCTTTTGGTTTAATTTTTACAAACCCAACTGTGATTTGTCCGACTTTGTATGATTTATTCTTATTGTAATTCCAATATTGACCTTCAAGCATCACAGAAATATCTCCGTTCTTGAAAACTTCAATCGGATTCCAATTTTGCTCAAACATCAAATTGAATCTGATTTTTACATTATCTATGTTATCAAGTCTTAGAATATCATTAAGTTTTATTGTTTCCATTTTCTATACTCAATATTTTTTGTAGTTACATTTTTCACCCTTGCCCATAACGTTTTATTTATGCAATAAATATAAAACATTCATATTAACCAACTTTTTTTACAAATATACAAAATATTTTTAAATAAATATACAAAAATTTTATATACAAACTCAATTTGTTATGATGTCTGTTAAAAAACCAATTAAAGGAAGTTTGAATGGTCATTGATAGAACCAATATAATATTTTATTTACTATTTGACTGTTAAATCTTAACCACAAAGTTCACAAAGAAGGCACAAAGAACACTGAGCAAAATGTCTGAACTGGGATTTGTGGGATTAAATGATTTAAGGATTTTGTCTTTATTAGGGCTAAAGCCCATTCCTCTTTCTTTGTCATACCCTGACCTAAAGGTCAGGGTTAATAACTATCACTTTACTATCTGACCTAAATGTCGAATATAATTGGGCGTATGGTAATACACCCCTACGATGCGTTTTTTGAGATAATACCTCTTTCTATCTTACTTTGCTATCTAACTCACACTTTCAATAACCACGACCTTTAGGTCGTGGACTTAATAAATATATTGATCGGGCTTTAGCCCTGATAATTCTTAATGACTCTGAACTAAATGGCAGGGGTAATATTTAGCACTTTGTGAACTTTGTGTAATATCTTAGTGTACTTTGTGGTAAAATAATTAATACACAATAAACGTTATAGAACCAAAATTTTTAATATTTTTGTATAAAACTTTTTATTTATGACTTTTTTATTTCCCGAAAGATTGTGGTTTTTATTTCTTTTACTTATACCACTGATTATTCACCTTTTTGATTTTAGAAAAACGATAAAAGCATATTTCCCTCATATTAGAATATTGAGAGAATTAACTGAAAAGACTAAAAGAGAACAAACTCTTAAAAGATGGATACTATTTGCTATCAGATTTTTGGCTTTTGCTTTTATAATATTAGCTTTTTGTATGCCAGTGAGAAAAAATGAAATCTCAAATATAGCTAGCGGAGATAAACTATTGATAGCCATAGACAATAGCCTGAGTATGAGATATCAAAGCGGTAGCTATACTTTGCTACAACAAGCTAAAAATTCTGCTAAAGAAGCCATCAATAATCAATCAGCATCTACTCTCATCGGCATTATGCCATTATCTAGCACCATAAAACCAAATTTTCATCTAAAAAATGAAAGCACCCAATTCATAGATTCTATTTCATACAGTCCATCATTTATAGACCAATGCAAAACTATTTTTCATACACTAAACAATTCAACTGCTAAATCTATTATCCTATTCAGCGATTTTCAAAAATCAGATTTTCCGAGTGATTTTTTTCAATTATTAGATAGTATTAATGCCAATATTTATCTAATGCCAATAGAAGCGCCAAAGATTAATAATATCTCGATAGATAGTGTGTTTTTAGGCTCTCCAGTAGTTGTTAAAAATTCGCAAGGTAGTTTATATGTTAAATTAAATAATAATAGCGATATAGCAGAAGATGGAGTGAAAATAGAAGTTTACCTCAATAATAAATCTGTCGGATCAGTAGTTACTAATCTACCAGCAAATACACAGACAACAGAAGAAATCAGCTTTCCTATAGGAGAAAATAATTATTTGACGGGCAAAGTAAGCACAGTAGATAATGGATATGATTTTGATAATAATTTATTTTTTTCTATACTTATTCCTTCGGATATTAGAGTATATCATTGCTATGAGAATGATTATAAAACATTAATACCTAACATTTTTATTGGAGATAGCTTGTTTAATTATCAAAAAATAAATTTAGATGCTCTAACCAACACAAATGGACAACCTGCTTTTTATATATTAGAAAGTCTAAATAATATATCTCCCGATGCTTTTAATAATTTATTAAAAAAAGTACAAGAAGGCTCAGCTGCATTTATAGTGCCACCAACAAATAATGCAAATTATTTGAATTCACTGCTATCAAAAATAAATATCAATATTGGCAATGCATTGGATGAACAATCATTAAGAATAGAAAATATATCTTTTTCATTACCATTTTTCAAAGGAATGTTTACCAGCCCACCAAGGGACTATGACTATCCACTTGTAAATAAATATTATCATTTATCAAAGTCTATAGGAAATAATTTACTTTCACTGACTAATGGAGATCCTTTTTTAAAACAAATCAATTACGGTAAAGGGTATATATATATTGTAGCTTCTCCATTACAGAAAGAATTTACTTCATTAGTACAACATCAATTATTTGTTCCTATATTACTACAAATGGCTTTTAGCTCTACACAAGCAATGGACTTATATTACTTCACGAATCAATCTGCAGGAATACCTTTGCCAATAAACATAAGCGCTAATGGAGATGTTTTAGAAAACAATAAATCTATCTATCTGATAGATCCAATAAATAATACTAGCTATATACCATACATAACACAAGGAGAAAGAGCAATGTTATTTTTTAATAATGCTATCCAAAGAGCAGAAATTTACAATCTAACAATTGGAGATGATAAAATCCCTATAGCATTTAATTATCCACGCAATGAGTCAAGACCGATTTTCTGGACGCGAAATGAATTAGATAGCTTAACTAAAAATTCGACAAATATTACTATTGGTAGATATCCGATTACATATGGAGGCTCAAATATTGCAGTAAATCCGAGCAAATTACCGTTATGGATATTATTTATCATATTGACAATAGCATTATTAATCACAGAAATAATACTATTAAGGATCTGGAAGAATAGGATATAAAAGGGAATGAATCAAGGTGCAGTAATTTTATAAAAATGAATTTTATTTATTATTAAACAGTTGAATATTAACCGCAAAGCTCTCAAAGAAGGCACAAAGGACACAGAGAACGATGTCTGAACTGGGATTTGCGGGATTAAAGGATTTGTAGGATTTTGTCTTTTTCAGGGCTAAAGCCCATTCCTCTTTTTTTCCATACCCTGACCTAAAGGTCAGGGTTAATATGTAGTTCTTTGTGAACTTTGTGTAATATCTTGGTGTTCTTTGTGGTAAAATAATTTACCCTCAATAAAAGTTATAGAACCTAATTTAGTTATTATTTAAAAGCCTAATTCAATTGAATAATTAAATTAAAAAAACGTTTACTATCTCCTATTCCACTTTCCCATCTGAATTTATTAAATATTCAAATGCGAAATATTTATAATTATTTTTTCACCAAAATACTCCTCTAATCTCCTAGCTATTTCATCGGCACAATATACAGACCTATGTTGTCCGCCAGTACAGCCAAAACTAATTTGTAGCAAAGTATAACCTCTTTCTAAGTATTCATTTATTGCTAATGATATAGTATCAAAAATATAATTTAAAAAATTTTGAGTTTTTTCATCAGATTTTATCATTTCTATGACGACTTTATCTTTACCATTTAGTTTTTCCATTTCTGGTAATCTGCCTGGATTTGCTAAACATCTGCAATCAAACACAAAACCACCACCATGCTCACTATCTAATGGAGGATACTGATTTTTAATAGAAAAAGAAAAAATTTTAACATTTAATGTTTTATCAACCTTTTTAATATTTGATTTAGGATGATATTTGTCTATTAATATTTCAAAAATTTTGGGCAATTCAACTATATTATTCAAATTTAAATTATTAGTAATTATTTCTAAATTGTTTACTCCGAAAGGTATAGATGAAATAAAGCTTGGCTTATGCTGAATCAAACCTCTGTAACCAAAAGTTCCTAAAGCTTGCATTTGTCTGAATAGAGCTATCCAGTAAAACTCATCTTTCAATTTTGAGAATTTATTATTATCACTATTTATTAAATTCAAATAAAATAATAATAAGCGCTCTCTAATATCATTTGGCATTTGTGCTTTGCTATCAAACAGTAAAGCAGCCACATCATACATTTGAGAACCTATTCTAGCCCCTTGAAAGTCTATCACGTAAACTTTATTATTATTCAACATTAAATTAGCTGACTGATAGTCTCTCAAAGAGAGATAATTTTGTGAATATGAAAACACTATATTTTCTAGTTCTTCAAAATCATTTTCTAATTTATCTTCATCAAAAGGCAAATCTATAATTTTTAGAAAATTATATTTAAAATAATTTAAATCCCACCTAATAGATCTGCTATCAAATGATGGTTTAGGATATGTTTTAGAAAAATCAATATCTGTAAACTTATTAAACTGCTGTAGCAATTGTAAGGCTTGCAAATAATAATCTACAATTTCATTATCATAATGAAATTTTTTTATTTTTAATAAATCAAACAAGGAAAGTTCTGAAATATATGTTTGAAAATAAATAGTTTTATCATCAGAAACATGTAAAATATGTGGAACAGGTAAATTGCTTTCATAGAAAAGATTAGAGAAATATATAAAAGCTTCATTCTCTTTTACATTTCTATTATAGCAACCAAGAATTGTACTATCATCATAATAAATAATAGCATAATAGCGATTAGAACCAGATGAAGAAATTGGTTCAATACGAATAATTTTACCTAATTTATTAGCTTCATTTTCAATTAAATCAAGAGGATACACAGCACTATTTTGAACTGAATTTATCATCTTGATGTACACTCAATACTGGAACAGGACAATGATTTATCATCTGCATAGCAAATTGTCCTAATAGAACATTTCTACTTCTATTCTCTTGTTCAGTCATAATAATAGCTAAATCAATGTTATTATCTTCAATATATGAAATGAGATCTGAAGTATAATTAGTAATAGATTTTTTAAAAGATTTAAATTTAATATTTTCCTTTTCTAACTCATTTTTTATCATTACAACATTTTTATCCACTTTATTTTTTATAGTAGATAATTCTGTAATATAAGCACCAAAAATATGAATTTCTGCATTTGAATATTTTGCTATTTCTATAGCCCATGGTAACTTATCAGTAGTCTCAACAGTAGAATCTATAGGCAATAAAATACTCCTAATCCTATCATGTACTTCGTATGTTTGACTAATTGTAAATACTGGACAAGGAGAAATAGATACTATTCTATTAGCATTACTTCCAATCCACATTTCTTCATAGCCAGAAATGCCGTGAGTACCAGCAAAAACATAATCTATATCATTTTTTTTAGCATAATTTGCTAATTCTTCATAAACTTTACCTGTTGTGATTTTATATTCTAATCTGGATATATCTTTTAATTTTGGTTGAAATTCATTCATTAATTGTTCAAAACGCTTATGTAGCTCAGTTCTATAGTTAGCTGTAACATTAGCATAGATAGATTCAGTAGGTATCGGCTTATCTACATATAACATAACAATCCTAGAATCAATATAATTACTTAACATTAAAGCATATTCTAGAGCTTTAATAGAGCCCTTTGAAAAATCTATACCAACTAAAAAATTTTTCATATTTTTTTTACAAATTTAATAATTTAAAAATTAATAGCAAATTTTATTAAAATGAAAAAAATGAGAACACGTAAAGATTTAATAAATATCGAAATATTTCTGAAGTAAAAAATGAATGATGAAAAAATTTTTTTATAATTTTATGTAATTTTATTTTTATGAATAAAAAATTTTTTTCTGTATTTTTAATTATAATTTCTATCTGGAGTTGTGAAAAAAAACCAGAGGATATTACATTTACTGGAGTAGTAAAAGATCAATTTTCAGGGACACCAGTATCTGATGTAAACGTTAAATTACAAGCACAGGTGCTACAAGACAATGTTTTCTCTACTGCATATCAAACCATAGCTTCAGCAGTTACAAATCAGCAAGGTGAGTTTCAAATCATTTATGAAAAAAATATTTATGATGAGTTCAGATTATTGCTAACAAAAGAAGGTTATTTCTATAAAATTATTAATTTAGGAACAACTTTAGAAAATAATCATACTTATTCTATATCTGGTAAAGGATATATCAAATTACATATTAAAAATATAAATCCTACCAATGGTGATGAGTATATTTCCATAGCATGGATTGTACCTAATGATGCTTATTTTTATTGTAGCACTATATTTCCCTATTCATCTAATAATAACAATGTAGATACATCTTTTGTAATAGATGTAAGTGCTTATGCTTCTTATGTTTTAATAGCTAATTGGAAACATGATACTTCCGTTTCTACCTTTACTGATACTATTATACCTTTATTGACTGATACTACATATTATGATTTACTATATTAAAATAAGAATTTTTCTGGTATGCACGAAAGTGACTTATTATAAATTATAAATAAATAATCTCAGGAACTGGGAAATATAGATCATTATCTTCTTGAAAATCAATTTGTTGTGAAGAGATAATTTCAATTCTTTTAAGAGCAGTTTTGCAATATTTATCAGAAATATCTATACCAATAAATCTACGTTTCAGTTTCCATGCAACTAAAGAAGTAGTACCTACACCATTAAAAGGATCTAAAACGATATCACCTTTATAAGAAAATAATTTTAAAGCTCTTTTAGGTAATTCTTCAGGAAACATAGCTGGATGTCCGAAATCTCGCATTTTTGATTCAGGAGGGAAGGTCCATTTTGCATATACCCATTCTTTAAATTCATCTTCAGTAATATCAATATTATTTTTATCACCAATTTTTTTATGAGTTTTTTTATCAAAAACTTCTATGAATTCCCAAGTATATTTCAAATATGGCATTGATGGTGATTTCCAGCTACCCCATGCTGTATATTTAGCATTATAATTATTTTTTTCCCATAAAATTTCTGCTTTCCATAAAAAACCTATGTTCAGTAATTGATTAGAAATTATATGATGTGTGGGTATATAATCAGAGAATAATGGTTGAACATTAACTATTATACGTCCACCGGGCTTTAGAATCCTATAACATTCTATCCAAATATCTGTTAATCTTTTGAAATATTCATCCCATTTCATAGTATCATTAGTTTGATCATTATTATAGCTATGACCAAAATTATATGGTGGTGATGTTATAACAATATCTACAGATTCAGATGGTAATCTTGTTAATACTTCAAAACCATCTCCTACAATAATTTTATTTAGATATTTTTTTATTTCTTCATTTTCTTCAATTTTTATTGATTTATTAGCTTCTTTTGTACCATTTCTTATCTTTTCTTTTAAATTTTTATTTTTTATCTTTTCTTCTTTCATAATATTTTACCCTCTTGTTTTAATTTTTTTTCGATGTTAGACCAATCTCTCAATAAATGTGTCTTTACAAAATCAAATAAATCTTTTATAACGTGATAATCAATAGAATTATTATCATTAGAGCGTCTTTTAGACTTTCTGAGTACATATATTTGATCTATTCTAGAATAAGCTGGATCTACTTCATAACTAACATCATAAGTTTCTGTAACAACTAAAAATAAGCAGTATGGATTTCCATTTTTTATCTTGTCAGCAGTAGCTATCGAACCTTCTAACATTGTTTTATCAATATAAGTTTTGCATTCTATTGATACTATTGGTACATTTATTGTTTTTTGCTCTTCGTCTGCTCGTAAAATAACTTTTCTATATATAGAAAAATCTTGATCTTTAACATTTATCTTCATGTTAGAAGTTTGCATAAAATTTAATATATCTTTAGGTGCAAAATATAAATTACTGTATGCCCTTATGCCTCCAATTGAAATTTTTTGTATTTTTTTATTATCAACATTTCCACTATTCATGATGTCTTTTAGTAAATCTCTAAATAAATAATATAAAAATTCTTCTAATACTGATGAATGAAACTTTGATTGAGCAGTATAATCTATATTTTTTATTACTGCTTTATAATCATTTAACCATTTAACTCTTTTTTCTATTATTTCATTAGTATAACCAATTAATTGTTCATTTTTCTCAAACCATTCTTTATATTGTGATAATATGAAATTTAATTCATCTTCTTTGTCATTTTTTGAAAATTTAGTATTTTTTATTTTTGTTAAAATATTAGATCCATGAACATGTATTTTATCTATGTTTTTAATAGACCAATTATAAATATCATCCATTTTTTCTAGTTTTTATTTCTGCAAATTTACTAAATTTTCTCTTATTATGTAAATGAACAATTTAAAAATATTTTTTTGGCTTTTATGAGAAAAGATATGAAATGATAAAATTTTATTTTTTATCTAATTTATAAAAAAATTTCTCAAAATATAGAATTTTTGCCATCATCAAATATCGTGCCACTCAATTTTTTTTATTTTATTCAATTTCTTTAAAACATTGATTATTAAAAGATTTTAGGCTATTATCACAAAAAAAGTTATTGACAATTTAATTTCAAGTGGTAAAAAGTGGTAAAAAGTGTGTATATTTGTAGTCAAATTTAGTAAAAGAATTTTTATAAAATATAAAACCATGTTTGTAATTACAGGAATGACAGATGTAGCAGTAGACTCTAAAGGCAGATTTCTCATGCCTGCCTTTTGGAAATCTATGTTTACTCAACATCAAATAAATGAGTTTGTCATCAAGCGACATCTCTACCATTCCTGTCTAGAGCTGATACCAATATCTGTGTGGAACGAAGAATTAGAGAAACTCAATAAACTTAATAGATTTAATAAGCAAAGTAATGACTTTATACGCTTTTATATGTCAGGAGTTAGAGTGATAGAATTCGATAAAGTAGGTAGAATACAAATACCCAAAGATCTCTTCGAATATGCAGAAATCAAAAATACTGCTGTACTAAGTAGCAGTATAGATAGACTAGAAATCTGGGACAAAGTATTATACGAGAATTATTTGCAATCACATTCTGATGAATTTCAAAAATTTGCTGAAGATTTCTTGGGTAAATCATTTATGACTAATGAGGAGGAAAAATTATGAGTAACCAGATATATCATATTCCAGTTTTATTAAATGAAGTAATAAAAGAAATTCCTAAACTAAACCAAGGAATTTATGTAGATGGCACTTTTGGCAGTGGCGGCCATAGCAGGGCTATTTTATCTATTATTTCTAAAAAAAGTAAACTTTTTGCTTTTGATATTGATGCTGATGCTTTAGCTAATGAAATTAACGATTCTCGCTTTACTCTTATAAATGCAAATTTTAAATTTATTCGATATTACCTTAACTATTTTAATGCTTTGCCAGCTGATTTTATTTTAGCAGATCTAGGACTATCTTCTCATCATTTAGAAACTGATGATAGAGGTTTTAGCTTTATGTCTGATGTAACTTTAGATATGCGTATGCACCAAGAGCAAGAAATTACTGCTAAAGAAATTCTCAATAATTACTCTGAAGAAGATTTGATTAATATTTTTAAAAATTATGGTAATGTGAGCTTTGCAGTATCATTGGTGCGTGATATCATTGATAAAAGAAAAATAAAAACTATCGAAACCTCATCTGAACTCAATGAATTAGCTTTAAAGTATATTCCTAAAGGCAAAGAATTCAAAAATTTAGCCAAAATTTATCAAGCTCTACGTATAGCTGTGAATAATGAAGTAGAAAATTTGAAAATGTTCATAGAGGAATCTTATCAATCTCTATCACCTGGCGGTAAACTTTGTGTTATAACTTTTAATAGTTTAGAAGACCAAATATTAAAAAGTGAATTAAGAAAAAAAATAAATAATCTACTAGATGAAAATTGGTTAAAAGGTAATAAAAATGAAAGATGGTCCAAAATTTATAAAATCTCCCCTACTCCTGAAGAAATAATTGCTAATAATAGATCTCGTAGTGCCAAAATGTATGTTGCAATAAAAAATAATAATAAAGTATGAGTACAAAGAAGTCAAAAAAACTAAATACAGACAAAAAAGAAAAAAAAGGTCTCATAAAATTTTTGATGAGTGGCGACTACCTGGCTTCTGAACCTCTAGAAAAACAATTACCATTCATCGCTTGGATAACTTTTTTGATGATTCTCTATATAGCTAAAAATTATCAAATAGATAAAACTTTATATGAACTTGGCAAAGTGAAAACTCAAAATGAAGCTTTAAAAACCAAAAGTATTGTACTAAATGCTAGAAAAATTTCAACAATGAATCTAGATTATTGCTACAAAGAGCTAAGTAAAGATGGACTAAAACCCTCTGAGCAACCCCCTATAAAAATATTTGATTATTCTACTGAAAATAATGTAGATAACAAAAAAATAAAAAAAGATGCCAACAGATAAAATACAATTTGACAATAAAGCTAAATCTACGATTTTTGGTAGAGCAAGTATAGTCTTTTTCTGTGTATTAATTATTGGCATTTTAATAATTTACAAAATTATCGATATACAATATGTCAGAGGTGATGAACTGCGTTCACATACCTTTGATTATGAATATAAATATGTAGATATCACCGGCATCAGAGGCAATATTTACTCAGAAGATGGTATGGTGCTAGCTACATCTATACCAGTTTATGATGTTTATCTAGACCTAAACGAAAAAAATGTTTCTAAAGAAATCTTTGATAAAAACATTGATTCTTTGTCGCTCATGTTAGCTAATAAATTCAAAGATAAAACTGCCAAGGAATACAAAAATTTATTAATTAAAATTAGAAATTCTGGTAAAAGATACGTTAAATTAAAGACAAACATATCATATGAAGATGCAGAAGAGCTAAAAACTTTTCCGATTTTTAAATTAGGTAAATATGGTGGCGGCTTGATATTAGTCAAAAAAGATAGACGTGTTAAGCCTCTAGGTAGTATAGCAGAAAGAACAATAGGTTTTTCTAGAGAAAATTACAAAGTAGGCATAGAAGGTGCCTATGATAGTATTCTGACAGGTAAAAAAGGTTATCAATGGATGCATAGAATAGCACCAGGTGTATGGATACCTACAGAGGACTCTTCATCAATGATTAAACCTGTAGATGGCAAACACATAAGAACTACTATAAATGCTTATTATCAGCAAATAGCCACTCAAGCTCTCACAAAAGTATTACAAGAAAATGCCGCTGACCATGGTACAGTTTTATTAATGGAAGTGGCTACTGGTGAAATAAAAGCTATTGCCAATCTGAAACGCATGCCCGACAGCTCTTATCAAGAAGTTTATAATTATGCTATTGGTGAACGCTATGAACCTGGTTCTACTTTTAAAACTATTAGCCTTTTAGCAGCTATCGATGATGGATTAGTAAATTTAGATGAAGTCATTAATACTGGTAATGGACTATGGAGCTATGGGTCCCAAGTTATGAGCGACTCTCATGAGGGTGGCTTTGGTGAGATTACTCTAAGAGAATGCTTCGAACTTAGTAGTAATATAGGCATATCTAAAGCTATTGTCAAAGCTTATGGTAGCAACGAAAAAAGATTTTTCGAAAAATTAGAATCTTTTGGGATTACACATAAAACAGGTATCGATTTAGCTGGTGAACCTAATCCTACTATTAATTCTCCTACATCAAAATATTATTCTAAATATTCCCTAGCATGGACTTCTATCGGTTATGAAGTACTGATGACTCCTCTACAAATATTAACTTTTTATAATGCCATTGCTAATAATGGCAAAATGATGCAACCCTTTATTGTAGAAGAATTCATCGATGAAAATAAAACTGTTTGGAAACGTGAACCATCTGTTATTAATAAAAAAATTGCTAGTGACAATGCGATTAATACAATGAGATCATTATTAGAAGGTGTAGTACAGCAAGGCACAGCATCTAATATCAAAGATTCCATAATTCCTATTGCAGGTAAAACTGGTACTGCTCTGATAGCTCAAGGTGGTGGCTATAAAAGCGAAGGTAAACAGTATGTAGCTTCATTTGCGGGATATTTCCCTGCTAATAATCCTCTATATTCTTGTATAGTTGTAATACACAAACCCAAACAAGGTTTATATTACGGCTCTCAAATAGCAGCTCCTGTCTTTCATGAAATCGCTAAAAAAATTTATGCTACTCAACTAGAAATTCGTAGTATAGAAAATAAAGAAACTTACTATAATATTTTACCTTTTTATGCTCCAGCAAAGCTTATAAATAATTTACAATCTAAAATTAAGATAACTACTTATCCTTTTTACTCTAATAATGGTTTTGCTAAATTAGATAGTAATAAAGTAAATGTATTGTCTTCTTCATATTTCTATAATCAAAAGAATCTCCCCGATTTCAGAGGTATGCTCTTGCATGATGCATTAATAATATTAAAAAATCTAAATCTAAAAGTAGAAATTGTTGGTGCTGGTAGAGTATATGATCAGTTGCCTGCTCCTCAATCTAATATTCAAAATATTGATAAAGTGGTTTTATATTTAAAATAATTGAGAAATGAAAACATTAAAATATATTATAGACGGTATTAAAATACAAAAAATTGTAGGTGATATTAATATAACTATTGATAATATTAGCAATAATAGTAACAATATTAAAACTAATGGATTATTTATTGCAAAAAAAGGTAATCGTGTGGATGGGCATACATACATAGATAGTGCTATTAATAATGGTGCTATTGCAGTTTTATGCAGCGAAGATATTAATTTACCAGAAAATATAACAAAAATTGTCGTAGAAGATTCTATAGAAGCAGAAAGCTTTGTAGCTGCAAATTTTTATGATAATCCATCTAAAAAACTAAAAATTATTGGCGTTACAGGTACTAATGGCAAAACTACTACTGCTACAATGATTTATCAATTACTAAACAACCTTGGTCAAAAAGCTGGCCTCATCTCCACAATTGTTTATAAATACGGCAATATAGAGTTACCCGCTATTAATACTACTCCCGATGCTATAGAATTAAATAAATTAATGAATGATATGTATTTGGATGGATGTAAATATGCAGTTATGGAAGTGAGCTCTCATGCTATTGTTCAAAAAAGAATATGTGGGATAAATTTCGCTGGTGGCATTTTCACTAACATTACACATGAACATCTTGATTATCATGGCAGTTTCGGAAATTACATAAAAGCTAAAAAAACATTCTTTGATAATCTGCCTACTAATGCATTTGCATTAATAAATATAGATGATAAAAATGGTAAAATAATGGTGCAAAATACTAAAGCTAAAATTTATACTTATGGATTATCTCAGATGGCAGATTTCCATGCTCGCATTATAGAAAATACATTCCAAGGTCTTCACTTAAAAATTGATGGTAATGATACATGGTTTTTATTACTCGGCAGATTTAATGCTTACAATATCTTAGCAGCATATAGCTCGGCGATTATTTTAGGTTTTGACAAGCAAGAAGTATTATCTCAACTATCCAAAATACCTCCAATAAATGGTAGATTTAATATAATAAATAATAACGACACTTATATAATTATTGATTATGCTCATACTCCTGATGCTATAGAAAATATTCTAAGTACTATTAACGAAATGGATATTAATGGTAAAATAATAACTGTTTTCGGTGCTGGTGGCAATCGTGATAAAACTAAAAGACCTCTCATGGGACAAATAGCAGCACAGTACAGTGATATAGTAATAATAACCTCTGATAATCCTAGATATGAAGAGCCAGCAGATATTATTGCTGATATAGAAAAAGGTGTTCCTGCTAATCTAAATGCTAAAGTTTTCAAAATCGAAGATAGGGCAGATGCTATAAAGATGGCTATAAATCTAGCTAATAAAGGTGATGTGATAGTAATAGCGGGCAAAGGACACGAAACCTACCAAGAGATCAAAGGTATTAGAAATCACTTTGATGATAAAGAAGTGGTTTTGCAAATTATTAACTCTAAAAAAATTATTAATTAAAATATATTTTTTATGTTATATTATTTATTTACGTATTTAGATAAAGCTTATGACTTTCCAGG
>Ga0209508_1001449_pt1 | contig 18541 bp, 25 predicted proteins | sample AD_UKC129_MetaG_FD_184427 | JGI IMG/M metagenome (GOLD analysis project Ga0209508, IMG submission 184427) | Active sludge microbial communities of municipal wastewater-treating anaerobic digesters from Canada - AD_UKC129_MetaG (SPAdes) (version 2) | ecosystem: Engineered > Bioreactor > Anaerobic... | reverse complement strand
AGAAAGGCCGTGTCTTTCAGTCTTTCCGCTGTTTGTGAAGCTACCGCTGCTATAGCGAAGCACGTCGTTCTATCTCCCATCATTGCTGCTTGTGAGAATGCAGCAGCTATAAAAAAGCAGGTTTATAAAACACTTGAGGCCATAGCGGAAGGTCTGGCTTCAATTCGCAAATACAGGCAGCTTGATTTTGAATTTATCGGCCCGTTCGCGCCAGGTGATGTAGTTAGAATTAACTCCAAAACATTAGAGGTAACTCTGAACGACGAAAATGCCCTGCACTTGGTAGGCAAGAATTATTTCCCTATGGTCAGGCCAGGGGATCAGGAACTTATTTATGCTGACGAAGAGGGAAATCGGATGGTGCGGATCAAAGTGCAATGGAGGGATAGGTGGATTTGATAGTAATTGGAAATGATGGCTTAATATCTCCTTTTGGTCTTTATTTGCTTAGGGACAGTAAATTTCAATTACTTGCTCCTACTAGAGATATAAAAGAAGAATCTGATGAATTCGACGGTGAAATTGATTTTGGCACTGAATTGGCGGTGGGATTTGAAGAATTAAGATGTGTTACAGAAGATGGTCTTAGTAATGCAGAAAAGGCTTCAAAAAAAGCTGAATTAGCAGAGATATTTAATAATTTAAGGGAAAATGGAGATTGGCTTGTTTTTGAGAACCTGCCAGGGAAGAAAAAATTTGTCAGGCTTGATGGAAGGGTGAATATTGAAGAGTATTCTACGTGGCTACGTGTTGATATACCATTAAAGTACGATCCGTTGTGGGTAGGTACTGAAGAGAAACAACGGGTTGGTAGCGGGATAATTGTGAATGAGGGTAATTTTGAGACACCACTTATCATTGCTGTAAAAGGTATAATAGTTGATCCAGAAATAGTTGTGGGAGATGAAGTATTAAAATATAACGGTACTGTTGGGAGTGCTGACGTATTAATCATAGATACAGGGAATCAAACTGTAACTTTTAACGGCGTAAACGCTTTATCTTATTTTGAAGGTAATTTTCCTAAAATACAGCCTGGGGAAACAGAAGTAGTAGTTCCTTCAGAAGGGACTACTATTTTTTGTTGGAATGATAGGTGGCTGTAGGAGGTGGTTACTATTCTAAAAGCGCCAAAATATATTGAAATAAGAGATTCGGAAGGCAATTTGAGGGCATATTTATCTCCAGAATCAGATTTTGTAAAAGATTGTTATATAAACAATAGATTGAACGAAGAATGCACTTTGGAATTTTTATTGCCATTAACATCAAACAAATGGCAGGAATTGAACGCAGAGTGCAGGATAATTGCCGATGACCGTGAGTTCATTATCTTAAAGCCAGATTGCATAGAGACGCAAAGAGATGACCAGGGCAGGTTGTGGGGCAAGGTTATGGCGGTAGAGAGCTGGGCGTTGCTTAACAAAGAATATGTTACCGTCTCAAACGATCCCATGATGGAAGAAGTGCCGGAGTTTGCGGTAGTTATTGTTTCCGGCGGCCCTTCTACCGGAGGTTATCCACAAGGTAGCGCAGGAAGTGCGCTTACCTATCTCTTGCAGGAATCGGAATGGGAATTAGATACTTGCGATGTAGTCGGCACGTATGACTTAGAGACGGAAAAAGAAAGCCTTCTCGCTAATATCAAAGAAGTGCAAAGGTTGTGGGGAGGGTATCTGGTATGGGATAGCATAAACAAAAAACTCTCCTTGCGGTCTGAAACTACATGGCAGGATTACAGCGGCTTCCAAGTAAGGTACGCAAAAAACCTCAAACATATTACCAAAACGACCAACTATGATTTAGTAACCCGCCTCTATCCTTTTGGAGAGAATGAACTTGATATTTCTTCCGTTAATGACGGGGTTAAATATGTTGAAAATTTCAGCTATACCGACAAAATATATGTTGGGGTTTACCAGGATCAAAGCATTTATGACCCGCAATCGCTTAAAGATAAAGCAATTGAGGTTTTGGAGAAGTTGAGCCGCCCACGCTACACTTATCATGTAAGAATTGCCGATCTCAGAACGTTGCCGGAGTATTCTCATGAAGATTTTAAAATAGGAGATCTCGTAGATGTCATAGACGAGGAATTGGAAACTAACGTTAGAGCCAGAATCGAGCGGCATAAGTACAATGTCTTTATGCCCTGGCAGTGCGAATTAGATATAGGTGAGCCTGAAGAAAGGCTGGCGGCGAGGCTGGCGGATACGCTCAATGTCGCTCGTTTCGTAAGAGATGTGCTTAAGCCCAACCGTGCCACTTCCAATCTGCTAAAGGGATTTATCAGCACTTTTGCTACTCGTATCAACAGCGCTAATGGCAAACTCGTATGGGATGATGCTACTTTGCAGGCGATTGAAATTGATGGGGAAGGCAATGAAACGGGTAACAGGGTGAGGATCACTCCGGGAGGTATAGGAATCAGTACTGATGGTGGACAGACGTATGTAACCGCCATGACGGGGCAGGGGATACTGGCTAATACTATCATTGTAAACGAACTTTATGCCCTGGCTACTGATGATGGGTATACGAAGCTGACAGCCAGCGGGTTGCATGTCTATGATGCAAACTTGGCGGAGAGGCTAGTTGCTGGCTGGTGGATGGACGGAGCTACGAAACGGTTTGGGTTGAACGTGAAGGCGCAGGACGGGGCTACAACGCTACTGGACGATAGGGGCTTGCTCCAGACCTGGCAGGAGGGGAGGGCAGATAATGTTCAAAATAATTATCCTTTAGTATTGAATGTTTATATTCCTCCAGAAACAAGAAATATTGGGAGAGCATTGTTAAGATTCAAAAGACAGAATTTTAGAGCCTATAGTACAGGAGCAGCGAGTGGCGGTGGGCATACTAGTGGAGCAAGTAGCGCAACCACAACAGGCGCATCTTCGTTGTCTACTACTATTGAGAGAGTTATGGAAAATTCTAATTATGTCTTTGTTGGTGGTCCTCTCGCTGATCACACTGAGTACGCAAATGCAGCAGCAGACGATCATAATCATGGTATAGGGGAAGGTACTCAATTAGCTCTATACGGCGGAGGATATGTTACTTATCACGCTTTTAGTGGCGGTGCTCATATTCACTGGCTATACAATCATACTCATCACCTCTTCCCAAACAGTCATGCTCACGGAATGAATCATTATCACGGAATGGAACATTATCATCGAGTTTACGATCATACTCATGATATTTCTTATGGAATTTATATTTCCACCTTGGCAACTAATATTACTATAAAAATTAACGGAGTAGATAGAACGTCTGAGCTTGGAGGGCCTTTTAGTTCTGATCAGGTTAATTTGAACATATCGCAATATTTAACAATAGGCCAGTGGAATACTATTGAATTAGGCAGTAGCCAGCTTGGAAGAATCGACGCAACCGTATTTATTCAAGCCTTAATGGGAATTCCAGGGGCTAATTAATATTAATGGAGGAGAATATAATGAATAATGAGAAAAGAAACATAAAACTTGAACGTGATGCTAAAAAAAATAAAATAATCGTCAAGTATGAGCGCACTGTAGAATTTGATTCCAAGGTTATACCAACAAAGATAACTGAACTTGAAAACCTCATTGCCCAGATGGAGTATCATCACCAAAAACTTGGTGCAGATATCGAGAGCGCAAAATATGAGCTGGAATTACTAAAACAAGTAGAGGAGAGCCGTTAGCAGGCCCCCTCTCTTATTGTAATATTAGGCTTGCTGTGCTTGGTTCCCATATATACTCGATTAACCCTTGCTTAACTAAAGAGTTTAGGGAATAGAGGGGGATTTTTTCATAAACATTTTTTTCTAAAACGATCATTTCTACTTGATAAGTTTTATTGTTTAAAGTAAGTTTTCCTGTTGATGGATTAAAACCACTATTAGGGTCGTTAAATTTATCGACAATAAATTCAAAAATATGCCTGAAAGGGACAAATAAATCATCGTCTTTTTCTACCCATATTTTTGCTCCTGTATTGACACCATTAACCTTTAAATTTATTCTCGTACCGGAATCCAGGGACGTTTTGCCAGCAATAAGCACGGCTATTCTGTCAACATCTTGAGTTCTTATCAAAATCTGACCGTCCACAATTATCATAGGAAATTTTTCACCGTTTATAATGATTGACTCGTCTTCTAACATAGTGCCACTTATTGAGAATCCATGTTCCATTGCTATCTGGCGTAACGGAACCCACTCGCTATGTTCAGAATAAGTAATATTATTGATTTTACTTGTAATTATCACTGAGCCACTATCCTCGTCCCATTCTACCGTCGCACCCAACGGTTCTGCTACAAAACGAGCTGGCACCATGACCCTGCCGTTAATTAACTGAGGCGGCACGTCTGTTTCAATTTCCCTTCCGTTGACGACAAGGCGTATATTCGACGAAGCTGTTGCTCCGATAGCGGTAGCAAGTAAAAACCCTATAATCAATCCCACGATAAACCTTTTCAATCCTATTCAGCTCCTTTTTGGGGCTTTTTCTATATTATACCCAAAACATGGCTTTTTGAAAACAAAAATCTAGGGGGTGGCGTTATTGAACGAAAATAATATTTATAAGGAGACGTTACAAGACCATGAAAAACGGCTACGGAGGCTGGAAGAAAGCAGTATTCTCCTGGCTGAACGTATGGAAGTGGTGTGCAAGAAGCTGGAATCAACAACAAGCTGGATCAAGACTTTGGTGGTGGCTATCGTATTGCAGTTGGTAGGTTTTTTCTTTTGGTACATCCAAAGTCTGCCGAGATAAGGAGGTAAAACTGTGCAGTATATCATTGATCACATTCCTCGTTCTACTCCTCATAACCGCCGTCCGGGGATAGCCATGCAACCGACAACAATAACAATACACTCTACTGGCAACCCCAGCTCCACGGCTAGAAATGAGAGGGCCTGGCTTACAAACCCTAGTAACAATAGGCAGGCCTCCTGGCATATTGTCGTAGACGAAAAAGAGGCTATTGAGGCGATCCCTCTCAATGAGGTTGCCTGGCACGCTGGTAACAGCACCGGCAACCGCACCAGTATAGGGATTGAGATATGCGAAAGCGGAGACAGAGTAAAGACTTTGGGAAATGCAGTTAAGCTCACGGCCAAACTGCTGAAAGAGCGGGGCTGGGGTATGGATAAATTGCGACGGCATTATGATTGGAGCGGGAAAATATGTCCGAGGATACTCCAGCCGGATGACTGGGCGGGTTGGGAGCAATTCAAGCGGGATGTACAAAAAGAGCTTGCGGGAGGTGAGACTATGACGCAAGTTCAGCAACAGCAACAGAACCAGCCTTCTCCTTGGGCGCGGGAAGCCTGGGAGTGGGCGCGGAAGGAAGGCTTGCTCGACGGCACGAACCCGCAGGGTAATGTAACAAGAGAGCAGCTTGCAATAGTGCTAAAAAGGCTGGTTGAGAGAAAATGAAGTTTTCAAAAGCAATCGTAACTTTGGTAGTATTGCTCAATGTCGTATTTACCGCGGCAGTGCTCTTTATCTTCTATCGCGTGGGAAGTGAGCCAACAACACTTATTGGAGCTTGGTTTGCTTTTACCACAGGGGAATTGTGGTTTTTGGCGGGAATAAAGCGGAAGGAAATTGAAAAAAACGGAGGGGATCAAAATGGAAGAGCGTAAGCACTGGCTTCTGTCGAGAAAGTTCTGGCTGGCTGTCGTAACGGCGCTGACAATGGTGCTTTCGGATAAGCTTGGCCTAGAGCTTGACCCTGAAACGGTTGTTGCAATCATTTTGCCCGTTGTGGCTTACATTCTTGGGGAGAGCATTATTGATGCCAAAGCGGTTAAAAAAAATGGGGAGTAGTCTGTCCCTATTGTGGTAGCTACGATTCTCGTGAAAACATGTACAGTTTCGCACAGCAGATGTGGTATTATAGATGCCAAAACTGCTGGCGGGTGTTTAATTTACCTTCGACTTTTAAGTAAACACAAAGAGGCCTTCTTTAGAAGGCCTCTTTGTGTTTTTAGTAATTCAAATAAAAGTGAGTATAACTTACACGTCGCTTCCCCGACACCATCGTTATACTCACTAACTGAAATTTTTTTTAGAAATAATTGATAATTATTTTCGTAAATAATAACTTCGAGTCCGAGTAAGTAAAAATATTCTACATTGATGGTTTGATTTCCTTCAATTCTTTTCTAATTGCCAAAATATTTTTGAAAAGCTCCCTGATTTGTTCAACAGGTATTCCGCTTTCGATGCAATCTGCGGTAAAGTTCAAGGCGGGTAGGGCATTTTCCGGATCTTCCAGTATTAATTTTCTAATACGAGGATCAAATCCCTTAACTGCTAATTCAATTGTGCTCAAGTACGGCGAATTTGTTCTACCCAGTATCCAGTCAATGCTAACTCCAAAATAATCAGCGATTCTTAATAAATGTTCATATTTCGGCTTTCTTTCTCCAGATTCATAATTGGCGATTGTGCTGGGGTCCATTTTGAGTATAGTTGCCAGTTCTTTTTGCGTCATGTTTCTTTCTGATCTAAGTTGCATCAGCCTCGTTTTTATCTTTTCTTTATTTAGCCTGTCCATAAAATTTCCTCTTTTCAAATTGAAAATTAAGATATTTAATTTATAAAGCTTTATCCAAGAATAATCAAGTTTTTTTACATTTCAAAATGTAATTTTTCATATTGACAATACAAAACATCCATATTATAATTTACCCAGGAGGGGTTGAAAATATGCAAACCGTTTGGGGTAAAATACGAAAAAAAATTCAATACAACAAAAATAATAAAGGGCTTGTATCAAGCAGGGTTATACAATCAAACTGGCGGAATCTTAAAGAATTAAGGGAATCAAAAAATATGTCAAGAAAAGAATTAGCCCAAAAACTCAATAAAGATGTTACTACTATTTTTAATTATGAAAGCGGCAAAAGACGGCCAGATTTAAAAACAATAGTAGAAATAGCAAACATATTTGATATTTCTATTGAGCAAGCAGTTGGTATTTTTTTGCCTAAAGAACTTTCTTAACGTAAATTCATTAGATTACAACAAGAGGTAAGTAATATGAGGGCTTATATTCCTGTTTATGTTCTGTTTGACAGAAAAGGCAATGTTATTTCTAGGAAATACGAAGAAGCGGATTTAACCAATAATCAGATAGAGGCTATATGCGAGTATTTGTCAGGGGGGATAGATATTGAACGATTGCAAGATTTTACGACAGGCATTGAAGATATATCTAACTACAAAGAACAGGCAGGTTAAGAAGATAATGAAAAATATAATTTCACTAATATTAAGAAAAGGGGGGTGTGTATTGAATGTATAGCAAATTCATTCATTGGCTGGAAGACGATAAAAATGCTTGGTTGGTGACATGGTGTAGTATTGGATTTTTAATTTTATTTTATATTCTTATTAAATAAAAAACCTGCTTTTATAAGCAGGCAAATATAAGAAGAGACATTATCCATTTTTATTATAACATAACGCAAATAAATGTCAACGGTTGGAGGGGAAAATGCCAAAGGAAATAAAAGTTGAACAAATGGTTTTTTTGCGAGAGGGATATTAGATGGGTAGCGCTAGAAAAATGTAGAAAATGTAAACATTATGGTATTTCTTCCGATTTAAGGATGTTATGTTTTTATAAAAAAGTTGATGGGGGTGTGCGTATTTTAGACGCTATTTTTGAAGACAAATTAAAAGAGGCGTTGGTACGGCTTAGCTTTGATTTAGCCAAGGGTAATGATGAAGAACTTGTCAGGTTGGTAGAGAATCAGAAGAAGGAGGTTGTTAGAGCTGGTAATTATGTGATTGTCAAGAGCAAGAATTTTAATACTGTAGTTGTTCTCGAAGATGGACCGCTAGACCAGTTAATCAATGTAATGTTTGCTCTTTTTGGACCGTTATGGTCTGTAGTTTTTGGTGAGGAATATGAAGAAGCAAGGAAAAAGATTAAGGAAGCACTCGAGGTAGAGTTGATATCTTAACGAAAGGAAGATCAGCCAATGAGTGATTACTACACCATAGATCTCGACCTTGTCGAGACCGTTGATGATGTGAAAAGGATCCTGCGGTTTATGGGTGTTGAGTATCAGCGGTTCAGCAACGAAGAGCTGCCCGATTACTTCGGCATCAGACATCTGGTCAAGCGCCACGAGTACGAGCATGGTTGTTAAGGAGTGAGGATATGAGCTACGACGTGCGCCTGTTAGATCCGGTTACGAGTGGGCGTTGTGTGAAGATTGTTCATATAAACGCAAATGAAATAAGTAAAATAACAGCAATTTTAAGTTAAAATTTGGGAGGTGATTACGTGAATAATCAACAAAATTATGATGATAAAGAGATTATTAGCGTTGTAGAAGATAGCGGTGTAATTCCTATTAGTGGCGACCATTTACTCGATATCGCTAATTCCGCAGAAAGAAGAATAGAAGCAGTAAAAAAAATAAAGACTATTGTTCTTGGATTGACTTCTCAAAATGATTGGGTAGACCAGGGAGGAAAACCTTATTTAACCGCGAGTGGTTGTCATAAAATAGCGCGTGTTTTCGGTATTGGGTGGAGTTTTTTGGGAGAGCCTAAAAAGATTGTTGAAGAAGACGGACATTTTCGTTATGAAGTAAAATTATCAGTTTTTATGAAGGGGCAATCTATTGAAGTAATCGGGTCTAGGTCTAGCAAAGATACGTTTTTTACTACTAGATATAGAAACAACGAAAAGATTACTTTGCCTCCTTCAGAAGTAGATGCTGGAGATATTTTGAAAGCATCTATTACAAATGCTCAAGCCATTGGTATATCAGCCCTGCTAGGTATTCGTGGCATGACCTGGGAGGAGCTGTCAACTGTAGGCATTGACAAAGCTAAGGTTGCTAAGGTTGAATATAGCGTTAAAGAAATGTCTGAAGAAGCCAAAAACTTAAAGGAAGAAATTAGGCGTATGGTGTTAGATATGGCGGGTGGAGACAAGAAAATGGCACAGGAAATGCTTGAAGAATATACTTCTTTTACTGGGAAAGACGGTAAAGTTGTTAAGGGCAAGCGCACTATAGATGATCTCAGTGAAAAGGCCATTCCAGTAACTTACGGTAAAATAAAAGAGGCTTATCAGAAATGGTTAAAGTATGCCCAGCATGATTCTGCACAAAGTTACCAGAAGGAGGCTAATGGTAGTGGAACGGATAAGCTTGGATACAATGGTAAGTCAGAGCAACAACAGATTGGATAAGTATCCCGATATTGTAACTCCTGTATATGAATATAAGCGAAGCAAAATAAGAAATTATCCTCAACATAAGAATAGGGCGAGTGAGTGCGGCCATCCTTGTATTAGATATTTGGTCTTCTGTCGTACCCGCTGGGAAGATAGGCTGCTCCATAAACCGGAACTTGAGTTCATATTTGACGGCGGCAGGATGATCGAAGATATGGCTATACGTGAACTACAGGAAGCCGGAATAAAAATCATTGAACAGCAACGTAGTTTTGAATGGAAGGCTTTAGAACTTACCGGTCGTTTGGATGCAAAAGTTCTTATTGACGGAGTAGCGTATCCATTAGAAATCAAAGGTCTTAACCATTACGATTTTGAAAAACTTAACACGATAGAGGATTTTCACAGATCATCTAAAGTGTGGGTTAGAGGGTATCCTGCACAGCTTATGATGTACATGCTAAATACTAACAGCGAACTCGGTTGTTTTTACCTTAAAGATAAGCTCACGTTCCAGCCGAAGCAGATATGGGTAGAACTTGACTATGACTATGCTGAAGGTATATGCAAGAAACTGGAGCTGGTCAACAAACATGTAAAAGAGGGGACTCTACCCGAAGGTGTAGATGATTACGATATTTGCCATATGTGCAGTTTTGTGCATATCTGTTTGCCAGAAATAAAGCAGAAGGCGCTGGAGTTTGTTGAGGATCCTGATTTTGAGGAAAAACTGCTTCGTAGAGAAGAACTGACGCAATATGTAAAAGAATACAATGCTTTGGACAAAGATATAAAGAATCAACTAGAAGGCAAGGATAAAATTATGGTTGGCGATTTTATGATCTCCGGTAGTTGGGTTGAGCGTAAAGGATATTTTGTTGAAGATGGTAAATATTGGAGAGTTAAAATAACTAGGCTCTCTCCGCAGGTTGAGGGGATAGACCAGGGCTTATAGCGTCCTAGCCTATCCTTTTTTAAAAGAGGTGGGAAAGTGAATAAAAGATATAAAGACGGTCTTAGTGAAGAAAATTTTAAAACCTTTTTGCGTGTTGACATTAAAACGGGGGAAATCCTTATAGATTGTCGTTCAGAAGTTTTTGCTGAATGCAAGAAATTAAGGAGGGGAAAAGATTGAAACGCGATATTGATAGGCGTGCTGTGATGGTTGGAGAGCATATAGCCGAAACTGGCAATACTGTAAGAAGTGCCGCAAAATTATTTGGTGTTAGCAAAAGTACAGTTCATTATGATGCAACAAGCAGGTTAAAACGTGTAAACCCTATTCTAGCGGCTAAAGTAAAAGAGGTATTGCGTAATAATTGGAACGAAAAACATATTCGCGGAGGTTTGTCAACACGTAAAAAATATAAAGATAAATAATTTGTGGTTAAGGACAAAGGAGGGGATATTTATGTTGGTCACTGAAAACTCAATGGCGATATTAAGAGAAAGGATATTGCAACCAGATGAAATGCCGGAGGAAATGGCAGCTCGTGTTGCCAAGTATGTGTCTAACGGAGATGCTGATCTAGAAACGAAATTCTTCGATCTGATTAATGGTTTGTGGTTTTTACCGAATAGCCCTTGCTTAATGAACGCGGGAACAGAGATAGGCCAGCTTTGTGCATGTTTCGTAATACCCATTGAGGATACAATGGAAAGCATTTTTGGCGCTCTTCGTGATATGGCCTTAATACAAAAAACGGGGGGCGGAACGGGCTTCAACTTCAGCAGGTTGAGACACGCTGGCGACAAGGTCAATTCAACGAATGGAGTGGCCTCCGGGCCGGTAAGTTTTTTAAAAATTTTCAATGCTGCTACAGAGGAGATAAAGCAGGGCGGCAAAAGGCGCGGCGCTTCTTTGGCGGTATTAAATGTAGATCATCCAGATATACTTGATTTTATACACTGCAAAAGAGATACAGACCAGCTAAAAAATTTCAATATCTCCGTTGGCGTTACGGATGAATTTATGGCCGCTGTTCTAGGCGGAGACAACTTTACACTGCGTAACCCTCGTAATGGAGAAGTTATGACAATTCTTCCCGCAAAAATAATTTGGGACGAGATAATTCAAAATGCCTGGGAAACGGGAGAACCAGGAATATTGTTTTTGGACACAATAAACAAGTTTAATCCTACCCCTCATGAAGGAAGAATAGAGGCATGTAATCCTTGCTCGGAGGCCACTTTATTGCCCTGGGAATCCTGCGTTTTGGGTAGCATAAATCTATCCAAGATGGTGAAGAACGGTAAGATTGACTACGATAGGCTCGCTGAGGTTGTTTTTCTTTCGGTTATTTTTCTGGACAATATAATAGATTTAAACAAATATCCCCTCCCTGAAATAGAAAATGTAACGAAGCGAAATCGTAAAATTGGCGTGGGTATTATGGGCCTGGCGGATATGTTTTTTCAATTGGGGATTCCTTATGATAGTCAAGAAGCGCTTGCGACAGCGGCAAAAGTAATGAGTTTTATCAACACCAAGGCGATAGAAGCTTCCCAATTTCTAGCGCAGGAGAGGGGTCCATTCCCTAATTTTCCCAATAGTATCTATAGGGACGGCAAGCCACGTCGCAATGCTGTGGTTACTTCTATAGCCCCGACTGGCACGTTGGCCGCCATAGCGAATACTACATTTAGCACCGAACCGGAATATGCTTTGATTTATACGAAGACCATACTTAACGGCAAACAATTTACCGTAATAAATCCGTTTTTTGAAGCGGCATTAAAAAAACATGGATTATATAATGATTATTTGATAGAGAAGATAAAGGCTAACAGGGGTAGCATACAAGGCATAAATGAAATACCGGAAGAGATTCGCAAAGTGTTTAAAGTTGCTTATGATATTGCGCCAAACTGGCATATAGATATGCAAGCGGCTCTCCAAAAACACGTAGAACAATCTATAAGCAAAACCATTAATCTTCCAGAGAATTCAACGGTTAATGATATAGCAAGTATTTACTTTAGTGCTTGGAAAAGCGGTTGCAAGGGAGTTACGGTATATAGAGACGGTTCGAGACCTCAACAAGTCCTTTCGGCAAAATATGTTCCTGCTAAAAGACCACAAGTGTTGGAAGGTAGAACGTATAAATACACCACTGGATGCGGAAGCCTCTATATAACAGTAAATAGAGATTTAGCTGGAAGTCCTCACGAACTTTTTACCGCTCATAGTAAAAACGGCGGTTGCGTAAGCGCCTTACTAAACACTCTAAGCAGGGTTACAAGTATCGCTTTACGGGCGGGTGTTGATGCGAGTTCAATTGTTAAAACTATGAAAGGTCAAGATTGTGGGTATTGTAGGGAAGTTGACGAAATAAGCAGTTGTGCTGATGCGGTAGGGAAGGCCCTGCAGGAGGATATGCTCAAACATGGCGCCAATATTGCCTGTAAAGTGAACGATAAAGGTTGTGTTGAATGTGGGTAGAACATAGAGAATATACTTGTGCTGGAGACGATAGAATTAGCGAAACGAATTGTGAGAAAGATTGATAGAAGGTGGTGCATAAAAAGTGATAATCGACAGATCACCGTAGGAAGATTGTCCTGCCTGCGGCAGCAGGATAAGAAAGCCGTATCTCACTAGTTTTCGAGAGTTCAGCGAAAGGCGGCTTTACGAGTGTCCGAAATGCGGGGAAAGGTTTGCTGTTGTGTATGATGTCTACTTGAAAGAAGGCATGAAAATTGAGGAAGGAGAGGGAAAATGAAAATCCTAATTGACCGCGACAATCTGCAGAAAGCGCTGGCCGTAGTAGCCCGCGCTGTCGGAAAGAGCAATATTCCGGCTTTAAACGGGGTGTTGCTAAAAACCCAAGATGGCCACCCGGTGCTGACAGCGAACAACATGGAGACGGAGATCCGTGGCAGTTGCTTCGCTGAAGTAGAGGGTGAGGGGGCGGTGATTGTCCCGGCTAAATTCGTGGACATTGTAAAGGTTTTACCTGCACCCGATGTGGCGGTGTCCGTGGACGAATTGAAGCTGACCGTAAAAAGCGGCGACACGACTTTTGTCCTGCACGGCATGGACGCGGACGAGTTTCCGGCGCCCGAGTATGGAGAGCCGAAGGCACAGTTTACACTTTCTGACCTGAGCAAAATCGTCGCAAAGACGCTATTTGCTACAGACCAGGCAGATGCTGCGGACTTCAAGCGCGGCGTGCTGTTCTGGTGCAAAGACGGGGAATTAAAGTGTATGGCGACGGACACCTACCGCTTGGTGGAATACATGACACCCATAAAAGTAGATTACGAGTTTCGCTTCTTGCTTCCGGGCAAATCCCTTGCTACTACTGCCGCCGTATTCGGGAACAAGATAATTGCTTGCTCCCTATACAACAATTCGGTGGAATTCAGGGACGAAATTTACAGCGTAACCTGCCGCCTGTTTGAGGATAGATTCCCGAATTTCTCTTCTGCGTGGCCGCAGGAGCATGAAACGACGGTAACTGCCCCGGCGGAGCAGTTGCGGGAATCACTCTCCAGAGCGGCGCTGGTGGCCGGCAAGAACAATACGATAAAAATGTCAGTAGAGGGCAATAACCTGGAAATTTCTGCGCGGTCGGAAACGGGAAGCATGAACGAGCGGATTGACATCGAAAAAACCGGCGAAGACGTGGCTGCCTACTGGAATGTGAAATTTCTGCTGGAAGGGCTGAGGGCCTCCGGGGAGCCGACAATACACTTCAACGGCGAACTGGGGCCGGTGGTGATGGAAGCGGAGAGCCACAGGTATTTGGTGCTACCGGTGAAGGCGGAAAGGTGGTAAACAAGGTGAACGTTATCTTTTATTTGGCGGCACAGATAGCAGATAAAGAAGGAGCCGTGCCGCTTAATAAGCATAATGGTTGTTGGGTTAAAAAGCTGGATGAGCATTGGACTATAGCGATAAACGGGCATGGAGAGCCGAAGAAATATAATAATTGTGACATACCTCCTTATACGATGTATGTTGAATTTAACGGTTTTCCTGCGGGGATTGTAGATCCTTTTGGCGGAGTAATGGCGACGGGTGAACTGGCAAATGAAGACGCTTTAATAGCGATTTTGAAAAGCGTTTTGGGAGAAGCAGAAGGAGGTGGGCAAGGATGAACAAATATCAGAAACGGCGCAAATATTGTTCAGGTTGTAGAGACAATTTTTACAACTAATTCAAAGTCTTTGCTGGGATTGTTGTCATGCTCTAAAATGCGACTGGATTTTGAATAAAAAGCAGGTGTGGAAAGAGGCAATTGAAAAAAAGGAAATGTTATCCCAGCGAAAGGAAGGAGTTTGTATCATATATAGTCGTAGCATGTAATTTTTTTAAAGAAGTAAAGTAAAGCGGAGGTAAAAAACAAAATTATGGGTCAGAAATCTCGTTTCTCGAAAGTGTTTGTAAAAATCTGGCAATCAAATGATTTTCGATCTTTATCGGAAGACGGCAAAATACTATTTTTGTATTTGTTAACTTCTCCTCATCGCAACATGGGTGGGTTTTATTCTATTCCTCTTGCCTATATATGTTACGATCTAAATTTTGAAAAGGAAAGAGTTAAAAAAGCGATAGATGAATTAATTAATAAACAAATTATCATCTATGATTATAACACGCAAATTGTTCTGATAATCAAATGGTTTTTATATAATTCCATCGAAAATGCAAACCAAGCTAAAGGACTCAATAAACAGTTAAAAGAATTACCTTCCACTGACTTATTAGAAGTTTTTGCTGAATGTGTTGAGAAGTATTGTGATTATAAAGAAATCATTTTAAAGGGGCTGCCTATTACTTTAGAAAAAGAAAATAAACCTGCTCAAAACGATTCTGAAACAGTTCTAGAAAACGTAATAGAATCTAAAACAGAGAAAAAACATCCTCCAACCCCTTATGAAAAAATTAAAGATTTATATAATAATATATGTGTTTCATTGCCGCAGATAAAGGTAATATCAGAAAGCAGAAAAAAACATATTCAAGCTCGATGGAAGCAATATAATTATGATTTAAGCGTATTTGAAGAACTGTTTAAAAAAACACAAGAAAGTAATTTTTTGAGAGGAAATAATGATAAAGGATGGAAAGCCGATTTTGACTGGTTAATGAAGGAATCGAATATGACAAAAGTTCTAGAAGGTAGATATGACAACAAAAAAAATAGAGACCCAGCATGGCAAAGCTATGAAAAAGACCGCAAAACCGTGGAAGTGGATACCGATAAAATAGTAGAAGAAGTATTTCAATCTTTGGAGGTAGAAGATGGATCGACAGTTAAAAAGTGAAAAAGCGGTAATCGGTTCGATGCTTTTAGACCCAAGTTGTATAGATCTAGTAAAAAAATATGTGCGAGGTAGTGATTATTTTAAGAATCCAGTTCTAGGGGAAGCTTTTTTTATAATCGTTAAGATGTATGAAGAGAAGAAAGACATAGATTTGGTTACTGTCAGTGATACTATAGGCACTAGCAAGGCTTTTATATTGGCCGAGGCGATGAATGAGACAGTCACTTCAGCACATACTGAAGAATACGCAAGAATCGTGCGAGATAACTATATAAGGATGACTTTGGCTAAAAAATTAAAAAATATCAATCCTTTTAACGAAAAAGCGTATCCTTCCCCATTGGATGTAATAAATGAAATTGAGAAAGAAACAAAGCTAGCCAGCACGTTTTTGGATGAAACAGAAGAAGTAAGTTTAGAAACTTTGGTAGGTGAGGTATATGACGAGGTTTACAAAACTGAAGAAGAGAATGAAACAAAATATTTAATTCCTACAGGCTTTACAGATTTAGATAGAATAATTTTAGGGTTGGAAAGAGGGGAAGTCATAGTAATAGCAGGAAGGCCTGGTATGGGTAAAACTTCGTTGGCGCTCAATATCGCACTTAATGTAGCTAAAAAAGGATATGGTGTATTGATATTTAGCCTAGAGATGTCAGCAAGAAGGCTGATTGCAAGGTTGTTGTGCATGGAAGGTAGAATTGATACTATTCGCTTTAAAGAAAAAGAGCTGTATGAGGAGGAGCATGAGAAACTTTCTAAGGCAGTTGCTGTAGTGGCGAATTTACCTTTAAAGATCATAGAAAAAGCGAATAAGATTGTAGATATACGCAGTATTATTGCCAAACATACTGCAAGGGAAAATATAGGTTTAGTAGTTATAGATTTTTTGCAACTTATAAAAGATCAAAGCGTTAAAGGTAGAACTAGGGCTAACGAAGTGGGAGATATAGCAAAAACGGTACAAGATATAGCACATTTCTATAACGTTCCGATAATACTTGTTTCTCAGCTAAATCGTGAGTGCGAAAAGAGGCCGGATAAGAGACCGAAACAGATAGACCTTTATGAAAGCGGTGATATTGAAGCGGCGGCAGATAAAATATTGGCTTTATATAGAGATGAGGAATATAACCCAGATACCAAAGATAAAGGAATTGCGGAGGTGGGAGTGCTTAAACATAGAGACGGTTCCAAAGGGATGGTGAAGTTGGCTTGGCTGGGTTATTGCACTAAGTTTGAAAATCTTACCAGGAGGCAGGAATAAAGTGTTAAAGAAAATATTTATCTTAACAATTGTTTTTTGTGTGAGTATAGGCATTGGTTACTATTTTGGAACCCTACTGGAAATAAGGCAGGAAATAGAGCGATTAGAGCATAAACAAGAGCAATTGTTAAAAATGATTGATGAAATAACAGAAAGAGTTGAGGGAATATACGATAACTTAAATGGTTTATTAGAAAGAGTAGAAGTAAAGGAAGTCAATTTATCTTTCTATGCACCGCTTGACCCGAACGCTGTAGAAGGAATGTGTTATTCTGGTAATCCAGAAATAACAGCTTCGGGTGAAAGGGTTATTATTGGCGAGACTGTAGCTGCAGGTCCTGATATTCCTTACTATACAAAGGTTTATTTGCAAGGTAGGGGTTGGTACACAGTCCATGATAGGGGTTCTAGAATAGGAAATGACGACTTAGACGTTGCTGTCGCTACCAGAATGGAAGCTTTCAGTAACGGCAGAGTAAATACGACAGCAGTATTTTTTTACCCGCGAAACTTGCAAAACGAGAGCAAATAAGTTTGCAATATGAAAAAGAAAACATTTGTTCAAGGCAGGGTATTTGCCTCTAGTGCGGATGAGGCGGCAATAAAAATTAGGGATATGTATAAGGAATATGATGGTAAATTGACCATTAAAGAAGCTTTTAAAATACTTGATTGGTATGAATATTTTCTGAAGATTACCGAAGATGAATCTATGCAAATGGTTGTAACTTCACCACCATACTTTAACCGCCGTTTATCAGAACTCCGTGACGTTCTCGGTGCCCCCACAACTCTCGGTGACGACGACAACCGCACTTTTGAAGAACAAGATGAAAGGCAGTGTGATCACGATGACTAAACTTTATAAAGTCTTAAGGCGTGACGATGACGGTAAGTTAGTTAGCCCGTTTCAGGATTATGAGTATGAACCGGGCAAAGAGTATATATGTGTAGATTTCGACCCTGATCCCGAAGAGAACTGTTCCCGTGGCTATTATGCCACGGGGATTGATGGCATAATATACAGTTTTCGTAACCTGCCTGGCTATGAAGTATGGGAGGTTGAGGTCAGCGGTAAGCGTGTTGAGATTGACCAGTTTAAGCGCCGGTATGAGCGAATTAAACTGGTCCGGCAAGTTCCGCTGGAGGAAGTAAGGGCGCTGGCTGAAGCCGAAGAAGAAAAAATCGGGTACAAGCTGTCAGAAGCATTGTTCCCGGTTAACCCTTTTAAAATCAAGGCGGGGCCGGTAACGGATGAAGAGATAGAACTGCTGAAGAAATGGCGCAATGTAAGGGGCAATGTAAGGGACAGTATAGTGGACAGTATAGGGCACAGCGTATGGCACAGCGTATGGGGCAGTGTATGGGACAGTGTATGGGACAGTGTATGGGACAGTATAGGGTACAGCGTAAGGGATAGCGTATGGGGCAGTATCAGGGGCAGTGTATGGGACAACGTATGGGGCAATATAAGGAGCAGTGTATGGGACAGTTTAAGGGGCAGTGTAGAGGACAGCGTATGGGACAATGTAGGAGCTTATATTTCGTCTCTTTATCCCGGCATTAAGAAGTGGAAATACATTGACCACCCTGAAGGGGAAAACCCGTTCCAGCCAGCTATAACCCTGTGGCATAAAGGTTTTGTCCCCAGTTTTGATGGCAAAACATGGAGGTTACATGTAGGAGAGAACGCAGAGGTTGTATGGGAAGGGGAAATTTAGGCATAAATTTTTTTGCCCGCTACAGAAATATTTCCCTGCGTTACCAGCAGGGAAGAAAGAGAGGTAAAAATTAGC
>Ga0209508_1001447_pt1 | contig 18542 bp, 15 predicted proteins | sample AD_UKC129_MetaG_FD_184427 | JGI IMG/M metagenome (GOLD analysis project Ga0209508, IMG submission 184427) | Active sludge microbial communities of municipal wastewater-treating anaerobic digesters from Canada - AD_UKC129_MetaG (SPAdes) (version 2) | ecosystem: Engineered > Bioreactor > Anaerobic... | reverse complement strand
GAACTGTGCCTCCTTTCGTATTGATTGGTGTTCGATACAATTTTGGCACGGTTCCCCTTTTTTGTTAACTCTCTTTTTTATTTGTTAACTCATCCCTCCAATTTCACATCCCACTTTGGCCAGGGTCTCATCAAAATCACATCGAGTACCTCTCTTAATCCTTTCTTTTCACATACTTCATCTTTGTAACAGCATATTCTGTTATAATTCAATAGAACTAATTAGAACGTGATATTTGTTTAGATATTTACTTAATTCATCATATCTTGAGGGGTGGTTATCTTGGTACAAGTGAATAATATCTCAAAGTCGTTTGTCAACAGGAAGAAGAAAAAGATAGAGGCTGTTAAGAATGTCTCTTTCGAATGTCGTTCGGGTGAGATATACGGTCTGCTCGGGCCAAATGGTGCTGGGAAGACGACAACGTTGAGGATCATAGCAACTCTCCTCAAACCAGATAGTGGCGCTGTGATAGTCAATGGTTTGGATAATCAGAAAGAGCCAGACAAGGTGAGGGCGATGATAGGTTTTCTCACGAGTGATATGAAGGTATCAGGTAATCTCACCGGCAGAGAATTTCTACGATTCTTCGGCCAACTGAATCATCTGTCGGAAGAGAAAATAGAAGAACGCACAAGGATGCTTGTGGAGATGCTTGACATGGCGAATTTCATAGACAGAGCACCTAACAAGCTATCGAGTGGTATGAAGCAGAAACTGTCGATTGCAATAAGCCTCATCCACGACCCAGATATCATAATCTTCGACGAACCTACGAATGGACTTGACATATTCGCTTCCAAGGTTGTAACAGATTTTCTCAAAGAGATGAAAAGGCAACAGAAGACGATCATCATTTCCACGCACATAATGTCCGTTGCTGAAAAGCTCTGTGACCAACTGGGCTTGATATTCAATGGCCAATTAGTAGAAAATGATACGATAGAGAATATCCTCAAAAAGCATGAAGCTGCAGAGATAGAAGATGTCTTTTTTGCTTATGCAAACTCGATGGGAGTGATTCAAAGTGCTTAAAGATGCATTGATAATAATGGGTAAAGAACTGAGGAATATATTCAGAGACAAACGCACGATATTTTCTACTATTATATTACCAGTCGTGTTGTTCCCTGTCATGTTTGGAATAATCGGACTCATAACAAAAGCAAATGAAGAGGCAAAAGCAAAGGCGGAATATACAGTGTATATAGAAAGTACGCTATCACAACCAGACGAGCTAACAAAAGTGATAGATGAAATTCATAAAGTTGGCAATTTTGGAATCGTAAACGATGGTATCAATGAGAAGGCTATAGAGTCTAATTCCACCGCTGTAGGTTTGAAAATAGGCAAGAATGGTGATATTTTCGTTGCTACAGTAATTTATAATTCAGTGAAGGAAAAGAGTACATACGCTGCACAAAAGATAAGAGAAGCCTTGATGAATCTGAACAACGAACTCGTTTCAGCAGAGCTTTTGTCAAGAGGCATAAATCCACAAGAATTGAATTTTGTTCAGGTAAATGATATGGTTGTTGGAGTGTCAGCAGAAAATGGCAATGTGGAAGAGGCAAAGGTAAAAGGGCAATTTACCCAAATGCTTGCAGTGTTGGTACCTTATTTTCTACTTATATACATCTTTGCAGGCTCAATGGGGCTGGGAATCGATACAACTGCTGGTGAGAAAGAACGAGGAAGTTTGTCCATATTGCTCGTCAACCAAGTATCAAGAACATCTATTGCACTTGGAAAGATGCTATATCTCATGCTCATGTCGGTACTTACGTCCGTCTTGAATTTAGTTGGACTTGTAATAGGATTGTATCTTGAAATGTCGTTCTTAGGCGAGGCAAACATGCCATTTTCCATAGAAATTGGTGCAGCAGGCTACGTACTATTGTTCATAACAGTCATATTGCTTGCATTACTCTCTTCAGGTATCATAATCCTCATTGGAAGCCTTGCAAGGAGCGTTAAAGAAGCAACTGGATATATCACTCCTATATATATGATTGTACTTCTCTTTGGTATCTCGACGATGCAATCGGAAGGTAGTAAGGCATTTTATTATTACGCAGCACCGTTCATAAACATAATTTTCGGCATGAAGGATATTTTCATGGGGACGTTCTCGGTAGCAAATTTCTTGACGATGTTTATCGTTAATGGTGCGTTGGTCGTGTTGTTCGTGTATCTGACTGCAAAGATTTTCAATTCTGAGAAGGTTTTAGAGGTAACAACAGAGTAATTCGTTAAGATTTACTAGAGTCTCTTAAAACTTTATAGGGGGAATCTGGATGATAAGGGCAGTTGGACTTACAAAGAAATTCGGTGATTTCATTGCGGTGGATGGCATCAATTTGAACGTAAACCAGGGCGAGGTCTTCGGTTTTCTCGGCCCAAATGGTGCTGGTAAGACGACAACGATAAAGATGCTTACTGGTACGCTAAAACCTACGGCAGGCAGTATCGAAATACTAGGAATGGACATGAAGAACTATCCAATAGAGATAAAGAGAAGAATAGGTGTTGCGCCTGATGAGCCAAGGATATACGAGCATCTCAAGGGTTATGAGTTTTTGGAATTCATTATATCCATATACAAACTTGACAAGACAGAGATGAAAGTTAAGATAGAGGAACTCTGCGATGCCTTCGAGGTAGATTATTTGGATAAGCTTGCAGGTGAAATGTCTCATGGAATGAGGCAAAAGCTAATGCTCATATCTGTTCTTATGAGAAAGCCGGAAGTACTCTTTATGGACGAACCTACCGTTGGACTGGATGCAAAGAGTGCGAAAATACTTAAGGAACTTCTTATGAAATATGCGAGAGAAGGCACGACAGTTTTCATGACAACGCATATATTGGAAATTGCAGAGAAGATGTGTGATAGGATCGCAATTATAAACAAGGGGCAGATCATAGCCGAGGCATCTGTAAGTGAACTGAAGGAGAAATATCGTGCGTCTCTTGAAGATATATTCTTATCTCTGACTGCAACGAACGATATAAAAGATATCGTTGACAGTCTGTGAGGGTGATAGTATGAGGGAACTATCGATACTACTCAAGTACTTGGGATTCTCCATCTTCCAAGAGACTGGGCAAACAACTCAGACATCGTCGAAGAAATTTGGTCGACAAAGTAGTGAGAGGAAAAGTACAAAGAACAGAGCCATGCAGTACATAACTGTACTGCTTCTTAGTAGTTTACCTATGGCTATCTTCGTGTTTGCCTCCAACTACAAAGTCTATTCCACCCTCACACGATTTCCACAAGTAGCAAGCATATTTTTCAATACAACAATAAGCATGTTTTCTTTATTTTACATAGTTGGGTTCATCGGTACGGGTATGTACTCGTTTTCGAGGACGGATGAAATAGAACTACTACTCACACTTCCAATTAAGACATCAACGCTGACGATATATAGCCTTCTGCTTTCACTTAGTAGTCAACTATTCACGCTATCGTTCTTTATCGGTTCAGCGCTTGGTTACATGTTTGGTGTGCACGAACCTGCGCTAATCTTTATTTTGAGAACCCTGCTCCAGTTGTATTTCATCACTGCACTTTCAGCACTATTCTCAGTCCTTGGTGGTGGAATGAGTTCGAAGAGTTTGGTCAGAAAACTAAACGTCTTTATGACACTTGCATTGGTATTCGTATACTTTGGTTTTACGTATGTAGAGGGTATAAATGTAGAAGAACTTGGCGAGAATGCGAATATCGTAAGATGGCTGTCATTTACAAATTCAAAGTACAATATACTTTCTTGGGCGTACTCAGATAGCAATATACTTGTTGCCTTAACTGTTGTGTTATCCATTTCGATTACGGTTCTGTTTTGGTACATGTCGAATAAGGTGGCTTTTGAGAACGTTCAAAGAAAATACAAGAAACAGAATTCAGAGGTTATGAAAAAGCAGTCTTATGCATCGCTTTTTGGCGGATTTGTGTGGAAAGATCTCAAATTACTTGTTAGAAATGAGCAGTTCATATTTCTGTTGTTGTACCCGTTTGTTTTTGGTATCTTCATGATGTTCGTATCGGCTTCATCGATAAGCTCTATAATGCCATTTGTCGTGATAGCAGTATTCTACTGTGCCATGGAAGCAGGCATGCTGACTTCGAGCGAGATGCAATCGAAGGAATTGCTTTTCACACTGCCAGTGAAAAGAAGTGCAATGATATTGCCAAAGATTACGATACCTGTGCTTATAAACATAGCGCTTTTCCTGTTGATTGATGTCATAGCATTACTATTCAACAAATTTGACAAGGTAGCACTCATATTCATTCCCATATCAATATTACTCTTTGCATTGAGCGCATTCATAGGTGCATACTATAGCATCACAAAACCTGGGAAAGCAAAAAGGCAACCATTTTCGAACACAGCAACATTCATCATAGAAGGAATAACGATAGGACTTGCATTTGCGATACTTTTCCCAATTACGATGCTATTTGAAACGCAAAATTTGAAAGAATGGCAAGTGTTAACATGCTGGCTTGTTATGATAGGTTCTATAATAGCTTCATTTCTGCTCAGCTACTTTTACTACAGAAAGCTCAAGAAGGTAATTGAAGTTGAATAAATCTCATCAGCTTTTGAATCGAATTATAGAAAAATCAAAAATAATTATTTTTTCTAAGTATTTTTTAAGCAACGGAGAGTATCATAATCATGAAAATGAAAAGAGAGACAAAGCAAAGAACTGGCAAGGCCGATAAAAGGCCATTAGACGCAGGAGGTGAACTTGAAGATAAGAGGATTTGAACATTGGTATGGTTATGGTTACCCAGTAAATTCAAGTGTTGTAGCAACATTTCTATGGCTTAGACCTATACTGTATTTTGCACTGTTCATTTTAGCAGTTTACATAATATATAGATTGTTTTTCAAAGATCGAACAGTTTTCAAAAAACAGACTAAGGCCTTAGAGATTTTACAAGAAAGATTCGCAAAAGGTGAGATAACCGAAGAAGAATACATAAAGATGAAGAGCATTTTGGAAGAACAGAGAAAATAGAAAAATAAATAAGCAATTGCCCCGATGATTCCCAGTACCCCTTCCTCCGCCCCCGGAGCAAAACAAATCCCCGTACGGGGATTTGTTTTGTTATATATCCAGTTCCATCTTTCACATAAAGCAATAAGTGGGAGAATTCATATGTCAAATTAGATGGTTCTAATTTTGATACCTGTCGAGTTCCCGGCATTATTCTGTAATTACCTATTAAAGACCCGTAACATGTTATGTGATACAATATCTATGGAAAAAATATTGTCAAGGAGGGAGATAATAATGGCGAACATATTCCAAAGACTTATTCCTTACCAATCACCTCTTGAACTTCTTTTGGAACATTCAAAGTTATGTGTTGATGCTGCAAAAATAATGCGTGAGGCTGTTTCTGACTATCTTGACGGAGGGTCAGTAGACGAGACATCGGCAAAAATAGATGAACTTGAAGATGAAGCTGATCACATAAAGCTAAAGGTAAGAGAGATATACAATAAACTCAAATGGACATACTTCAGCAGAGTAGATTTTCTTGAACTACTTCACTACATGGATTCGATAATAGACGCTACAGATGATGTGCTAAAGATGCTTACAATGAATGTGGTAGAAGACATAACTGAAGAGATCAAAGCAGATATACGAGAGCTCACTATACTAGTTGCCGAAGGCGTGGAACATATGTATGAGAGTGTAGAGAAACTAAAGCTGATTGCAGAATCAGCATTTGCCCCCCAGGAAGTCCAAAAAGAAGACGAAAGGGTTCATGTCGTCGAGAAGGAAGAGAATTCGAGTGATACATTAGGAATAGAAATTGGGAAGAAGCTGTTCAAAAGGAAACGGGAGATGAATCCTGTGGATATCATCTTTCTAAACAACGTTGTTATTCTACTAACAAGCATAGAAGACAAAGCCAAAAACGTTGTTGAAAAGGTTAGAATGATAATCCATGCATAACTGAGAACGGCTTTTTCCAAATTTACAAAGGTAGGTTCAAGAATTCTTTCGATGATACATAAGTCTAGGTGTAGACCGTTCACAAGGAGGAGCACACGATGGCAGTAACAGTAATCACGATATTAGTAGGTCTCTTCATGGCATTCGCGATCGGTGCGAACGATGTAGCAAACGGCATGGCATCTGCTGTAGGTGCGAAGGCCATTACGCCTAAGCAAGCAGCACTTCTTGCATCAGTACTTGAATTCTCAGGTGCAGCGATGTTCGGTGCCACTGTGACTAAGACAATTGCAAGCGGTATCGTTTCAACATCTCACATTCAGGACCCAAATTACATCATCTACGGCGCACTTTCAGCACTTTTAGCAGCAGGAGTATGGGTCATGGTGGCAGCTTACTTTGGCATGCCTGTTTCGACTACACACTCGATAATCGGTGGAATGATAGGCTTTGGGTTAGTGAGTGGTGGTGTGAAGGTCGTTTATTGGTCAAAACTTGCTAGTATTGTGCTTTCTTGGTTTATCTCACCAATTATAGGTGGTATTTTGGCATTTTCAATATTCAAGCTGATAACTCTTACGATATTGCATCGTCCAAGTCCATTGAAAGCCGCAAAAAAGGTTGCACCACTCTTGATAGGATTTACACTGTTTCTCATTATCTTTCTTTTCTCAGTAAAGACTATTGGAACATCTTACCTGAAGTCTCTACTCTATGGTGTTGCGACATTTGCAATTTCGTTTTTTATTTCATGGTTCCTGATCGTAAAATACGCTAGCAAAAATGGCAATGAATATCAAGCCGTTGAAGATATCTTCAAAAAAGTTCAAATCATAACATCTTCGTATGTATGCTTCTCACATGGTGCGAATGACGTGGCAAATGCTGTTGGCCCAATTGCACTGATACTTACGATAACTCAAAATGGTGGTTCTGTTAAATCGGTTGTTGAAGTACCCAGATATATTTTGCTTATCGGTGGATTTGGTATTGCACTGGGGGTCTTACTATATGGGTACAAAGTGATGCAGACTTTGGGTCATGATATTACCGAAATAAACAACACTAGAGGATTCTCGATAGATTTTGGTACTGCGACGACTGTTTTGCTCTCATCTGTTTTTGGTTTTCCAGTTAGCACAACTCACACAGTTGTTGGTGCAGTCACAGGTGTAGGACTTGCAAGAGGGATCGAAGTTATTAATACGTCTGTTTTGAAAGATATTCTGATCTCTTGGTTCATCACACTCCCGTTTTCGATTGGAGTCAGTGCGATTTTCTATCTAGCATTGACAACGTTCTTTTGATTTCTCAGCTTAACGACATAAATCTTGGGATAATTTCAAGAAAATCGGCCTCGAATAATTCCGGGGCTCTTATCTGATGATGTGCGCTATCTGTGCTATAATATTTTTACGAGTGCAGATTGTTTTATCAAAATCTGGAGGTGTTTTCTATGATGGTACTTTTCCTAACTGGACTCACAGATTATTTCAAATCTCGAGTTGACGATTTGATCAAGGAATTTCCAAACGATAGATTCGTGATACCACAGAACAGATCAGAAGGCGATACACTTCTGAAGAGTGCAGAAATTATCGTCTCTGGCTCTCTTACAGCTGAGCAGATTGAAAGGGCAGAGCAGTTGAAATGTATCATCGTACCATGGGCAGGTGTAAATGAGTTACCATTTGAAGCAATTAGAAAGAAAGGTATCGTTGTTTCAAACAACCATGGAAATGGTAAGATCGTAGCGGAAAGAGCAGTTGCACTTGCGCTTGCAGTTATGGGTAGGATAGTCGAATACCACAACGATTTATCGAAAGGTGTCTGGCATGGTTTCGAAGTTGGCTCAAAGAGTGAGGATTTTTGGTATTCGCTTCAAGGTAAGAAGGTTAGCATTCTGGGACTCGGCACAATTGGTAGACACATAGCGCATTTACTTTCTGCCTTCGATTGTGAGATCATGGGCTACAAGAGAAATGTTGAGCAGGTGGATGGAATACGATACATCACAAATAACATAGACGAGGCAATAGCATTTGGAAAGGTCATATTCGTAGCATTACCATTAACAAAAGAAACAAATGGGATTATAAACAAAGAGCGAATAGATGCAATGAGCGGGAAATTTTTGATAAACATTGGGCGTGGCTCACTGATAGATGAAGAGGCACTTTACCACGGCTTAAAAAATCATATATTAGCTGGTGCAGGAATAGATACGTGGTACCTTTATCCAAGAGGACATGAGGTACAGTTGCCATCGAAATATCCAATCCATACATTCCCAAACGTCGTCATATCTCCACACGTAGGTGGGTTCACCGTTGAAGGATTGGTCGGAAGAATAGATGAAACGATAGAAAACATTCGTCATGCACTCGTCACTGGCAGACCAAAGACGGTTGTTGACTTGGAAAACGAATATTGAGACCTTGAGAGGAGATAGAGCATGCCATTTGATGGTTTTTTGATGAAACGTACTGTAGAGAAGATTTCAGATGAAATTAGAGATTTCAATATCAGAAATATATACCTTTCAAAGAACGTACTTTACTTTTCCTTTGATAAAGGAGATTTGAAGATATCACTCAACCCAGCATTTGCACACATATCCATTGTGAACCATCTGGTAAGTGACCCAGAGAAAAGTGCATTTGTTGACTTACTCAGAAGTAGAATAAGAGGCGCAAAGGTAAGTGAGTTTGTAAACATGGATTATGAACGGACTGCGATATTGAAACTTAAAAAGATGGATGAGGCTGGCATTAAGCACAACTACGAAATATACATAGATATCATGGGAAAACACTCGAATGCTATCTTTGTCGAAGATGGCATCATATTGGATGCATTCAAGAGAGTTGAGACACGATTCAGAAATATCAATCCTGGTAAGAAATTTGCGATTTTTCCAAGTAAGAAAGTACGTATTGAAGATATAGATTCAAAAGAATCTCTTGAAAATCTCTTAAAAGCATTTCTTGAGCAGAGTAGTGACAAGAGGCCGAAGATTTCAGAGTTTCTCTACTCTTCAATTCAAGGTTTTTCGAAGATAACCGCAGAGGAAGTGCTCTTTAGAGCAGATTTAGAGGATTTACCAGTGTTAAAAATCGATGATTCAACGCTTTTAGCACTTTGGAATGCGTTGCACACAGTAAGAATAGAATTGGCATCCAATTATTCGTTTATATACTACGAAGATAACGAACCTGTTGATATTTCTGCAATTAGACTTCATGCGTATTCAGATGAAAAGAGATGTGACGATGTCTTGGCTTGCGTGAACGAATATTTCATGTTCGTAGAGAAGAAAGAAAAACGGTTGCAGAAAAGGAACCAGTTATCAAGTGTAGTGAAGGCCAAGATAGACGTGTACGAAACACTACTGAAAAAACTGAGTGAAGAATTCGATGAGTGTAAGGAATTGGACAAATACAGGAAATATGGTGAGCTCATAAAGGCATATGCATACCAGATTCAATCTGGTAGTGAGAAAGTAGCATTATTTGACTGGGAGACAAATGAAGTCGTGCAAGTCCCACTTGAGAAGAATTTGAGTGCTATAGAAAATAGTGTGAGATATTTCAATATGTACTCCAAGCTTAAAAGAAAGGCATCAGGTTTGAGAGAGAGGATAGAGATTGTCAGTAGAGAACTTGAGTATCTTCAACAACTACTCATGACGATAGAGAGTGCAGAAGATTTGGAAGATTTGAAAGAGATAGAAGAAGAAATGATAGAAAATGAGTTGATAAAAGTGAGAAAGAGTAAGGGTAAGTTGCAGACGAGCAAAGAGTTTGTCTCTCAACCAAGAAAGTATGTCTACAATGGCTTTACGATATATGTAGGGAAAAATAATAGACAGAACGATGACCTTGTAAGGAAGGCGAGCGATAGTGATTTGTGGTTTCACGTTCAAGGTATGCCTGGTGCGCATGTATTGATAAAGACTGCCGGTAAGTACGTCGATGAAGATACGTTGAAATATGCTGCATCACTTGCTGCCACATACAGTAAAGGAAAATACTCGTCGAATGTACCAGTCGATTACACGCAGATAAAGTATGTGAAAAAGCCAAGGGGATTTAAGCCTGGCCTTGTGCTCTATTCCAATTTCAAGACGATCTTTGCTGATCCAATAGAGCACTCAGCTGAATGAGTCAGATTTACCAAACTTGCTAAAATTATCGAATCAACGAATGGAGGTATTACTATATATGCCATATGAAATATTCAATGAATATCAACCGATGGGAGATCAACCACAAGCTATTGAGCAGCTTGTGGATGGACTTAAAAGAGGTTACAAGTTTCAGACACTTTTAGGTGTCACTGGAAGTGGAAAGACATTCACAATGGCAAATGTGATAAAGGAAATAGATAAACCAGTACTCGTCATCTCACCGAATAAGACACTTGCAGCCCAACTCTATTCTGAATTCAAGACGTTCTTTCCAAACAACAGAGTAGAGTTTTTCATAAGCTACTACGATTATTATCAACCTGAGGCGTATGTGCCAACGAAAGATTTATACATAGAAAAGACAGCTGATATAAACGAAGTGATAGCGAGGATGAGAATGAGGGCAATACAGTCGATCATGACGCGCAGAGATACGATCGTCGTAGCGAGTGTCTCTGCAATCTATGCGTGTGGTGATCCACGAGATTTTGATGAGTTAAATATAAAATTAGAGGTTGGACAGAGAGTGCGACTCAACGAAATACTCAAGAGGCTTGTCAAAATTGGATACGAGCATAAAGAAGATGTAGGTATGACTGGCAGTTTCAGACTTAGAGGCGACACACTGGAAATCTTCCCAACGTATCAAGATGAGGGAATAAAAATCGAGCTATTTGGTGATGAAGTAGATAGAATATACACATTCGATAGGATGAATAGGAACATCATAGATAAATTGGATAAGATAACAATATATCCAACAAAAGAATACGTCACAACTGAAGAAAAGGTTGCAAAAGCTGTAAAGACGATAAAAGAAGAATTGGATCAACGAATTGAAGAATTGAAAAGACAAGGTAGAGAGTTGGAGGCACAAAGACTTTACCAAAGAACGATGGGAGATATCGAGCTTTTGTCAACACTCGGTTATTGCTCTGGTATTGAAAACTATTCAAGGCACTTCGATGGTAGACGACCTGGAGAGGCACCTTATTCTCTGATTGACTATTACGACGACGATTTCATAGTTTTCATAGACGAGTCGCATATCACAATCCCGCAATTGAGAGCAATGTACCATGGTGAGATGTCGAGGAAAAAGAGCCTCATAGAGTATGGTTTCAGATTACCGTGTGCATACGATAACAGACCTCTGAAGTTCGAAGAATTCTTGAGCAAGGTAAATCAGACAATATTCGTTTCTGCAACGCCTGGACCATTCGAATTTGAAGTATCAGAGCAGATAGTTGAGCAAATCATCAGACCGACAGGTTTGATAGACCCACAAGTGGAAGTGCGGCCAACTAGATACCAAGTTGACGATTTGGTGAAAGAAATAACCGAAATCAAAAAGCGTGGTGAAAAGGCGTTAGTGACAGTACTGACAAAGAAGACTGCAGAGATGCTCGCAGAATACCTGGTGGAGTTGAACATAAGGGCACTGTACCTACACTCAGAATTAGACTCGATAAAACGGGTAGAAGTACTGAAAAAGTTAAGAGCAGGTGAGATAGACGTCGTTGTTGGTATAAACTTGCTTAGAGAGGGATTGGATTTGCCTGAAGTATCGCTTGTCGCCATCTTGGATGCGGATAGTGAAGGTTTCTTAAGAAGTGAGACAACACTCATCCAAATCATAGGTAGAACGGCAAGGAACGAGAATGGGAAGGTCATCATGTATGCGGATAGAATCACACCAGCAATGCAAAAGGCAATAGATGAGACAAATAGAAGAAGGAAGGTACAGATTGAATACAACAAGGCGCACAACATAAAGCCACAGACAATTGTGAAGCCATTGATGGCAGACATATTCGAACCATTCAAAGATAAAGATAAGGAAGAAGAACTCTACAAAATATACGAAGACAGTGTTTTCACACTCAAAGAATCGCTCAGCACAGAAGAGTACGTCGCACTCCTCGAAGAAGAGATGTACAAAGCCGCATCTGAACTCAGATACGAAGATGCTGCAAAGATAAGAGACGAACTCTTCAAACTCAAACAGCAGCAGAGTACATGAGCTTTGAATTCCACTGAAATATTAAGATACATTCGATGCTAATACCTTGAGGGATGGGGGGATCGTATGAAATATCTATCGGGTGAAAAACTAAGAGTAGCTATCCTTGTGTTGTTAATTTTTCTAACAGTATTTTCGTTCGGTCAAAAACCTGTTATTTCTGTTGACGTACAGCTCGACGAACAATCTTTTAAGAAAATCGCTGAAAGTGTCGTCTTCGATGAGGTGTACGAAAGCAGAAAGTTCAAAGTATTGTTGCAAGATGCCCTTAGAGAGTTATCCAAGGAACTTGTACTTCAAGACTTGTTTTCAAATCAAAACATCGTACTTTCCGATACGCAAACTGTTGATGGACAGCTTAAAGTGGTCGTTAGCAATTTTGATTTCTACACAACTCAAGCACTAAATGAATACATAGAAAACCCTGTCACTGGAGAGTATATACTGACGTCAAACGGGTATATGAAGATATATGTCGGTGAACGATATAGCTACGATTCGTCGACATCGAGATATGTACAAAATAGTGACGGAACGTATGTGAGAGGGTATGATGGAAAGTACTATAGTGCGTACACATTCTACTCATTCGTACCCTATACAAAGGTCTATTATGTACTCAAAGCACGAGTAGACTACTCACTCAGCGCGAAAGAATTAAAAAAGGCTGGTTCGTTCGATGTATCAACTCAGATAGCTGCAAAAGACTATGTTTATGATCCATACAACAACAGAATGTTGAGCATCCAAGAGAGCAAAAACAAGGTCTTCGATTACTTCTCTACAGCACTTGCTCAAAAGTTGCAGAATGAACTAATGGCTACGTACAAAACCACTGGCTACGTTGAAAGTATTAAGTTTCCAAGGGTAATCATAGACGTTGGAGATAAGGACGGTGTCAAAGTAGGTGGCACATTCAAGATATTTTCGCAAGACCAGAAGACAGAATTATCGGAGTTAAGCGTAATTAGAACAGGCGGAGATTACAGCGAGTGTGAGATAACATATGTAAAGAAAGGATACAGTGTAAAGCCTAACGACATGACCGTTGAATCGAATGCCACATTCATACTTCCCCTATCCTTCAGCATCTCTTATAGAATGGATAACACATTCAACTTTGACACTTCTGAAGTCTCAGTGGCGATTGGACTGAAAAAACTCGATATCCACAGGGATGTAACCTCATACCTGAATTTTGGTGTAGACTTCTTAACAAAAGACCTCATAAACAATATAAACAATTCTGGAAACAGCAGTCCACAACCAACGTTTGAAGTGTCAGGTGGATTCAGATTATTTGGCAATGGTATTTCAATTTACGGATTAGGGATGGTAAGGTTCGAAGATGCTGCATATGTAGGGTTAGGCTTGAAATTTGGTGTACTTAACATTGAAGCATTCTCAACACTTTCGTTTGACAAGTTCATTTTTGGTGGTGGTCTACTATGGTAATTAGAACAACGAAAATGAATAGGATATATCTCATCTCTTTATTGATACTTCTAAGCACATTTGTCATCGGTGCAGGAAAAGTACAAATTATAATCGACTCAAAAATTCCAACAATATACGAAAAAGTAGACCTCGGTGCTGAATTAATGAATGCATTCTCTACAGAAGTGCCAGATAACATACTAAGGGTTGTTCATCTAATCGACTTGAAGAAGGAATCGTATTCAAGAAAGGTAAACGAATTCGTACGAGATAGAGAGGGCACGTATGTTTACTATAAAGGTACTTATTACTACACATCAAAGAGGGCAAGATACTCATACGATTCAAAGAACAACAAATATGTGCCGAATACAAGCGGTTCTTACATTTACGTACCAGAATTCTCTTGGGCAAGGAGTGAAGAAGAGAAGTACATAGCAAGTGACCTATACAGGAGATATGAGAAAATAGAGAGTGGCGCTGAATACTACATGAGCATTTACATAACCGATGTGGATATAGAAAACGTATTCGTTAAATCCGTGATACCCATCAAAGTGTCAGATAACAGCGTAAAAGGAATGATAGGCAAAGCAACACAGCAACACTACGAGATTACGAATAGAAAATCACCGTACAAGATTGACATAGCCATCGTGTTCAATCCCGCGATCGACAAAAACATGAGAATGTCGATCATATCGAAGCTTCAAGAAGATACAAGGTACAACATCTACGACCGCTTGTATTTGGATGAAGTATTCAAGACGATAAAATTTAAAGACCTTTTTGGAAAAGAAGTAACCTTGAAATTTACGCCACCAGCTTACATAATTGCCTTTGACAATCCAGTGAGAATGAGCGAGACAACTCAGTCTACAAAATATCTCTTCTTCGAAAATGACATGAACGGTGCGTACACCAAAAAATCTCTTACAAATGGCATGGATGTACCAGTGCGTGTCGAAGTTGGTAAGTATTATTCGTACGATTCAGATAAGAAAACATATATTGTAAATATGAAAGATGGTCGATATGTCAGATATCCTGGAAATGGCTGGGAAAAAGAAAGTTACATATCGGCAACCACATTCTACGATTACACACTCTTTGAAGAAACCGATATGGAAAAGTACGTATCCCTACTCTGCAATATATACGATACAAAAACCGGTGAGATCTTGGGTTCAAAGGCCTTTGAGTCCTTGTGCAAAATACCAAAGAAAGAAATCATAGACAGATTCGGTACCGAACGAGTGAACTCAGAAACTGAAGCAGATATGTCTATAATTAATGACATATCAAGTAATGTGTATGAATTTTTGCAGTTAATCTTCCCATTGAGTAGTATCGTATCAAGAGTGCAAGGTAACAAGGTTTCTCTGTTATCTGGTGAGAACATCGGCATCAAAAAAGGATACGTATTTCAAGATATATATGATGGATTCACGATGGGATATCTTAGAATCGATAAAGTAGCTGCCGATAAATCTGATGGAAGCATTTTCTACATCATACCAGGCGAGCAGATAAAAGAAAACTCATATGCTATTGAAACGAAAAGACACCCGAATTTCATTGGTGGAAGATTTACTTTTTCGACATCAAATGAAGGATTTAGCTTTACTCTTGGATACATTAGCAGTGACATTTACAACAACCACAAACAATCGTTCTCAATTGGTTACTCCATTACAGACTTGACTGCAGCAACTCCAACAAATCAATTCTTTGCAGAATCATCATTCTTTGTACTTTCAAAGCAAGCAGAGGTATATCTCGATTTGGGCATGTTATCCAATGACAATTTCGAAACGGTAAATGCATTTCTCTCACCAGGCATCAGAATTTCGAGCTATACAGACAATTCCATATACTATCCTGGTGGCTTTGGAATATTTGCCCAGCTAGAAGGAAAGATAACCTATTCAAGTGCGACTTTCGATATAATACCAATTCTAAGCTTGGGAATGGAAACTAGATTCTAAGACTTTTGAACTTTTGAAATCCATTTATTAAAAGCAGCAGTCCATAACAGGCTGCTGCTTCTTATATCATGCTATTCTTATTAAATTGACTGATTACATCATCACAGCATAATCACAAATGTATTGCCTTTCCAGTTGCATCCTCGAATGCGCCAAGCAGCGTCTCACTAAACGTTGGATGTGGATGGATCGATTCTTCCAACTGCTCTGCGGTGAGCTTGTTCCTTACAGCAATCACGCCTTCCATGATTAGTTCTGTTGCAGATGGTGAGACGATACTCATGCCTAACACTACGCCAGTCTTTGCATCGGTAATAACCTTCGCAAAACCGATGTTTTCGAGCATCGTCCTTGCTCGCCCATTTGCAGAGAGTGGGAATTTGGAAACCTTGACATCTTGTTTTGCCTTATCGATGTCGCGCTCTCGCAATCCAGTTGATGCGATCTCAGGATTTGTGAATATGACCGAAGGCACTGCCGAATAGTCTGCTTGAGTGTCAATACCGGCTATGTTCTTTGCTGCCACGATACCTTCATGCGATGCGACGTGTGCAAGCATAATTTGTCCACGGATGTCTCCTATCGCATACACACCATCGATGTTCGTTTGCATGTGTGTATCAGTCTTAACGCCCCTGTCGATCTCCACACCGAGGCTTCGCACATCTTCAGGTATGTTCGGCTTTCTTCCAACCGCAACCAAAACTTTATCCACGATGTACGTTTTCTCACTTCCATCGTTACTAACTACGAGCACTTTGTAGCCAACATCTATCTTCTCAACGCCTGTAACCTTGCTCTTTTCAAGAATTTCAACACCTTTTCTTGCAAACGCCTTCTTCAATTCGTCTGCCACATCGTCATCCTCGTTTGGAAGGATGTGGTCTGCAAGTTCTACAACAGTGACCTTCACATCCAACGAGCTGAAGAACGTCGCAAATTCTACACCGATCACGCCACCACCAACGATGAGTATACTCTTTGGCAATTCTTTCATTACAAAGACATCGTTACTCGTCCATATACCATCAACGTTGTTGAAAGGTGGGAACATCACCGGCACAGAACCATGTGCAAGTACGAGATTTGAACATTCTATCTCCTCGCCTGTTTCCTTTATTCTAACTCTGTTTTTCGTCACAACTTCAGCCGTTCCCTTGTACACCGCCACGTTGTTCTTCTTCATCAAAAACTCTATACCCTTTCTCCCCATGACGATGTTCTTCTGTGCATGCGCCATTATCTTGGAGAGTTCAAATCCTTCAACACTCAACTTAATACCCAGTTTATCGGACTTTTCCCTTGCTTCATCGAGAAGATGTGACGCTGTGAGCAGTGCCTTTGTAGGAATACACCCCCAATTCGTACAAGTCCCGCCGAGATTCTCCTTTTCAATGAGTGCAACACTCTTACTGTACTGAGCAAGCTTTATCGCACAGACATAACCGCCAGGCCCTCCGCCGATAATCAACGCATCGAACATCTCCAACACTCCTTTTTTGCTTTTTCGTCCTGTTTAATCTGTTTCAATCTGCCTATACCCTACCAAATTCATTAGCCTCGTCACTAACCTCAGACGTTTTCCTATTCATATTCTTCTCGAAGAATTTTACACAACTGTGCCCGATAATTCTTCTGTACACATATGAACTCTTGTGACCGGATGGGATCGTTACCTTCTTTGCACTGGGCAACAGCTCATACACACCGGCATACGACTGAGCCGGAATGATTTTATCAAATACGCCTTGGAACATAAGTACTGGTTGAGAGACGAATTTCGCATATGAGAGTGGGTCGTAATGAAAACAAGAAGGAGTCAGCGTGAATATGTCATCTATGCTCTTGAGCTGTGCAATTTGTGATCTACTCTTGTTTCTGAGTTTGACGCACAGCTCTTCATCCTTGCAACCCCACTCGTTACTGTACTTTGCATATCCTTCCCTCACAGGGCCAAGGTATGGAGAATGCCAATTGATCCATCTCCAATCTCCGCCGGTAAAAGCAAGTATGCCACTCTTCAAACGTTTATCAAGTGCAAGCGTCATCGTTGCAATCATTCCACCAAAGCTGAACCCCATCAATGAAGTTGGTAATTTTGCTGATTCAGGGGAAGATTCTATCAAATCCATTGTCCTTCGCACATCCTTTATCGCCTGATGAAACCTCACGATACAATGTGCAGGAGAATGGTGGTAGAAAGGCTCTCCGCCAGTCCATTCGGGCTTTCCCCTTTCTAAGTGGTATGGATGAATTAAGAAATAAACATTTATACCATGCTTCGCAAAATACTTCCCAAACCACATCAAATAGCGTATATGACCATTACCTATCCCATGGAGGAATATGAGATTCATCCAAGGATTCTCAGCTTCATAATAATGAACAAGTACTCGCTTAGCTTCTGGTACATCCGGTTCGTAAACAGTATCAAACGAAAGAAGCACGTGGTCATCAAGTTGCTGATTACTCAAATTGAAAGGAGTGTTGCTGTCATATTCGTATATATTCAAATCAGTCACCTCTATATGCATTGTCTTCTAATACGATATTATGCTTTTTGCAAATTTTGTCAAGAAAGTGAGTAACATGATGAATGATCTATATATTTGTTTTTTTCCCTAAAATTCTGAATTGCTCAAATAGTTTTCTAAGCTAACTGTTTCATTTTTGGTATTGACTTTTGCAGGCAAAAAAGAGTATAATTAGTCAAAGTATTAAAGGCGTTTAACATGTGTTATTATCCTGTTTAGTATATTCTAACATAGGGGTCCAGCATTTTTGTTTGACCCTGGCCAAAGTGGGATGTGAAATTGGAGGGATGAGTTAACAAATAAAAAAGAGAGTTAACAAAAAAGGGGAACCGTGCCAAAATTGTATCGAACACCAATCAATACGAAAGGAGGCACAGTTC
>Ga0209508_1001439_pt1 | contig 18619 bp, 23 predicted proteins | sample AD_UKC129_MetaG_FD_184427 | JGI IMG/M metagenome (GOLD analysis project Ga0209508, IMG submission 184427) | Active sludge microbial communities of municipal wastewater-treating anaerobic digesters from Canada - AD_UKC129_MetaG (SPAdes) (version 2) | ecosystem: Engineered > Bioreactor > Anaerobic... | reverse complement strand
GGGATAACCCCGAACTGCTGAAGGAGGGAAGTGTATGAATGGCATGTATGAAGAATTGCTAGAGAAATTGCGAAAAAACAATCGCATGTCTGGATGGACGCATATAGACAGGCTAATAGATGAGGCTGCTGAAGCTATCGAAGCCTTGCAGCAGGAGAATGAGCAGCTACTGGCACGGGTGGCACGGGTGCGGGAGGCGCTTGAAGAAATAAAAGATAACCTTTATGCAATCAATTGTGTAAGAGAAATGCCAGATAAAGTTGAGATGTATGCAAACGAAGCCATTTCAATCATAGATGAGATAGGAGGCTCCTGAGTAATGGCAAGCGGGTGCATTTTGGCCACCTGCCCGGTGTGCGGTGAGTTTATATGGGAGGGCGACAGCTTCGAAATCGTGGAGCTGCCGGCAACCATGAACGGCAAGCGCGAGGACTTCGTGCATGACAGATGCCGGGAACTCATAAACAGAGACCGCGAGGCGGTGGCCATCATCCTCGACAAAGAGGAACAGTACAAGGAAACGCTCAGGGCCAAGGACGAGCTGATCAAATACCTGAAGGAAGAAAATCAACGACTCAGGGAGCGCCTGAAATACCTGACGACTCCACGGATCGTACCAAACCAAGACAAGGAGGATCAAGATTATGAGCAATAACAAGAAAAACAACAGAGCTGAGGGCATAGGCTTCCTCAGCCTGCTGACTCTTTTATTTATAGCCTTGAAGCTCACGGGCTTCATCGACTGGAACTGGTGGTGGGTGCTCTCACCTCTCTGGATCCCGACTTCCATCGCCCTGCTAATATTCGTAATTATGCTGATCGGTGTGGTAGTCGTGGCCATCGGAAAGGCGAGTAAGATCCCAGTGGCCAAGGGTGAGAACCTCGACAGGATCGCAGAGTTGCACGGACTCCAGCGCGGCTTCATGGAAAGCGACGAACGGCTGCGCAAGAGGATCCACGAGGCAAGGAAAAACCTATATAGGAGGTCGAGAACATGAACAAAACAGCGATCGAATGGTGCGACATGACATGGAACCCCGTCACCGGATGCCTGCACCGCTGCCCGTACTGCTACGCAGACAGACAGGTAGAGCGTTTTTCAGGATATGATCCGCTCTATAATGCAAGTTTTGACTTTGAGTCAGGTTGTTACATAATCAAAAAACCAATGTATAAAGGCGCGTACCACCCGCACCAGTGAGCGAACTGGAAAACGCGATCACAAATATCCGCGAGGAAATGGCTGACGTCCAGATTATGCTCGACCAAATGAAGCTCATATACGGAGATCCGAAAAATATCGAGTCTGAAAAGCTGGATCGCCTCGCTGAAAGGCTCGGAAAGGAGGAAAACGATGCGTAAAATGACACCAGAGCAGGCCCGAATAAAGAGAGTCAGAAAGCACCGCGAGATCTGCAAGGCTCTGAACGATACATATGCAAAGAAGAACGCCGACTACGGCAACGCCTTCGGTGACACCTTCCAAGAGCTCGGCATCGTCTCGGCAGTGACAAGGATCATAGATAAAACCAACCGCCTGAAATCGCTATGCAGGCCCGGAGCTGATCAGAAGGTCAACGACGAAAGCATCCGGGACACCCTTCTGGATCTGGCCAACTATGCGATCATGACGGTGATGGAAATGGATGCTCAGGGAGGTGACGGATCCAATGGCTAAGAAGAAACCAAAGCCGGAAGCAGCAGCTCCGGAGCTCTTTGACTATAAGACGACAGCAGAGCCCAAAGCATGGGCCGACGGGATACCGGTATTCTGCGCTCATGATGCCATCATCAAGACCTCGGAGCTCAAGCCGAACCCGAAGAACCCGAACCAGCACCCTCCTGAACAGGTGAAGCTCCTCGGAGCCATCATTCGGGGCCAAGGATGGCGAGGCCCGATCACAGTCAGCACCCGCAGCGGGCTGATCGTCAGAGGACACGGCAGACTAATGGCTGCGCAGCTGGAGGATCTGGCAGAGGTGCCGGTCGACTATCAGAATTACGCGAGCGAGGCTGAAGAAATGGCCGACCTCGTGGCCGACAATAGGATCGCGGAGCTCAGTGATCCAGACACCAAGATGCTGGCCGAGGTATTCGCAGACATAGACACCGGAGAGATCCCCTTCATGTTCTCCGGATATACCGAGGAGGAATATGGCAACATCGTCAGCGCTCTTTCTGAAGCCATCCATGCGAAAGAACTCGAGGATCCGGATGCCGTCATCGAACCACCGGCCGAACCGGTCACTCAATACGGAGACCTATGGATCCTCGGACGCCATCGAGTCCTCTGCGGAAACTGCACGGAGCAAAAAGACAGGGATCTGCTGCTCAATGGCGCGACGCCGGAGATCCTTCTCACTGACCCGCCCTACTGCTCAGGAGGAAGCAAGGAAAGCGACAAGAGCAACGGCAGCATCGGAACCGTGAGAAAAGGCGAACCCGTACCGATGATCGCCAACGACATCCTCAGCACCCGAGGCTATCAGAACTTGATCCGGGACGCCCTCACAAACATCCCCTGCCTCTTTGCTTATATCTTCACAGACTGGAGAATGTGGGTGTATTTATTCGACCTCGTGGAGGCCAGTGGCTTCGGAGTCAAGCAGATGCTCGTCTGGAATAAAGGCACGCCGGGCATGGGCGTCGGCTGGAGATCACAGCATGAGCTCATAATGTACGCAGCGCGAGGCAAGAGCAAATTCGACGGCCACAAAGGTTACAGCAACGTCCTCGAGTGCTCCAGATCGGGCAACGAGTTCCACCCGACTCAGAAACCGGTCGAGCTGATCGGCATGATAATCGACAACACGCTATGGGCTAAAGGAGTATATGACCCCTTCGGAGGCTCCGGCACGACACTGATCGCCTGCGAGCAATATGATCAGACCTGCTACACCATGGAGCTGACGCCGGCCTTCACCGACGTGATCGTCAAGCGCTACATAAGAACAACAGGAAAACAGAACGTCAAATGCATCAGAAACGGGCAAGAGCTTCCACGCGAGGCCATAGAGAGAATATTCGAGCCCGGTGACATAGGAGGAGGTGAAAGGGAGTGATGCCCTGAACAAATGACAAGAACACAGCCGCAAACCATCAAGGAAAGATTAAAGGAGTACACGGCCATGCTCCGGGAGATCGACAACCAGATCGAACGCCTCGAACGTATGGAGGCGACCATGACCTCCCCTTCTGGCCCGAACCTCACAGGGATGCCGAGAGCAAGCGGAAACACCAGCGACCGCGTCGCCATTCAAGTGGCCCGCAAAATAGAGCTTGAGGAAACCATCAAAAAAGCCATCGAGGCAGAACGCAAGGAGCGCGAGGCCATTGAGATCATGGTGCAGCAAATAAAGAAACCGGACGAGCGCGCAGTCATTCGCCTCCGCTACTTCGACCGGGCAGAGTGGCCAGAAATATGCAAGATCCTGTTCGGCGAGTCTGAGGACTTCGACGTCAACACTGACAACTATATGCGAAAGACATTCAGGATCCACGGTACGGCCTTAATTAGCCTCGCTGAGGTGGCTGGAGAAAGCTCAAAGGGTAAATATACCCCCCGAGCCGAGAAACACGCCAGAAAAGGCACACAGCGCCTCAAAACGGACAAAATGAGAGGAAACCGTATAAAATGACATTGAAATACATGGCGAACGGTGTTACCGTATATCGTGAAGAAATCCGGAGAGCGTACGGAGAGCGACCGCCGGTCGACCGCCAAACGTCCAAAGGATAACCGAAAAACGTCAGGGAATACAACTCCCCGGCGTTTTTTATTTGCCCGAAAGGAGGAGATCGTCGTGGCATCCAAAACCAGCGGATCCATGAACATCAGCCTCAAGGGATATGCCAACCTCGTGAAAGAGCTCCACAAGATCAACAAGGATAGCGAGACGGTGATCAAGCGAACCACGAGCGACTTCAAAACCCGAGCCCCTGCATGGGTGGCAGCTGCCGTCAGTCAGACCTATGGGATCAAGAAGTCAGAGATCACCAAGGCCAAGACATCGGCCAAGCCCGTCGGCAAGATTGTCGTTGCCGGCTTAATGGTCGACAACGTGCAGCTCACATTCTCCGGCCGAGTCCTGACGCCGACACACTTCAACATGAAACCAAAGTCCAGACCGAAATCGACAAAGGACGAAACCGGGAAAACCATCAGGAGGGCCAAGAGCTATACAGTCACGGCCGAGATCTTCAGGGGACAACGTAAGGCACTCGGATCCAACGTGTTCCTCGGCACCAACAAAGGAACGGCCGACATCCCATTCCAAAGGGTGGGCCAAAGCCGCACACCGATCAAAGCCGTCAAGACGCTGAGCATCCCGCAAATGATCACCAACGAGGACGTCGCTGCTCAAATCCAAAAGAACATCGACGAGGGCCTCACCAAGAGGCTGGAGCACCACCTCAAACAAGCCATGGCCAAGCAAGGCAAATAGGAGCCACACAAAAGCTCCAGAATGGCACCAGACGCACGATAACCGGCCGAGCCGACCAATCCATCGTCCAAGCCCAAAAGGAACGAATACAGGCCAAAATAAACGCTCAGGAACGACCATACGCGCCGAACAAAATGCGCAAGGTACTTCCGCTGACCCTTTTCGCCTGCGGTGCTGGCGAGCCCGGGAATCGTGTAGTCAAGGAAAAATTTTTTCAGGGCGTTTCGTTACGCAAAATCGGCAGGAAAGGAGTGAACGCCATGCCGAAAAGTGAAGGAAGCAGAACGCCGATAAATGCGCAGAAAGCCGACGTTATTGCCAAGCTGTTCGGCGTGTCAGTTCGCCGGGTGCAGCAGCTCACACAGGAGGGCATCATCAACACCATCCGCGTCGGTAATGCGAACAGGTACGACCTGCTCCCTACTATTCAGAAATACATCAAATACCTCCAAGACAAAGCCAACGGCCGGGAGGCAAAAAAGGACGACGGTTCCGAAAGTCGGAAGCTGAAGGCTGAAGCTGACCTGAAGGAAAGCAAGGCAAAAATGGCCGAGCTTGAGCTCAAGGAGCTGGAGGGCAAAATGCACCGCAGCGAGGACGTCGAAGCGATGACCATGGATCTGGTATATACGATCCGGAGTATGATCATGGCCCTGCCCGGGCGTCTCGCTGTTGACGCTGCCAACACAACAACAGCCGCGGAGGCTTCGGAGCTTATCAAGAAGGAATGCCACCACATCCTCAACGAGCTCGCGAACTACCGATACGATCCCGAGGCATACAAACGGCGGGTAAGGGATCGCCAAGGCTGGAGAGAGCTGGAGGACGATGACCCGAGCGACTAAGCGGGAGATCGAGAGGCTCAACGCTGCTATCTCGGGAGCGGTAAAGAACTTCGCACCACCCGAGAGCCTCACCGTGGCAGAATGGGCCGACAGGAACCGCCGCCTCTCACCCGAGAACTCGGCAGAGGCAGGGCCGTGGAGAACCTCAAGAACCCCATATCTGAAGGAACCGATGGAAGCCTTCAATGATCCGAAGGTGCACAAGATCGTTATGGTTGCAGCGTCGCAGGTCGGAAAGTCTGAGCTCATACTGAACATCATCGGCTACATCATAGACCAAGACCCCGGGAGCATCCTATTCGTCCAACCTACCCTTGAGGATGCCCGGAAGTTCAGCCGCCTCCGTATCGCTCCCATGATCCGAGACAGCAAGCCTCTGAAAGCAAAAGTCTCAGACGTAAAGGCAAGAGACAGCGGCAACACGATCCTCCAGAAAGCCTTCCCCGGTGGTATGCTGACGATCACCGGCTCGAACAGCGCCTCAGCTCTGGCATCAACTCCGGCCCGTTACATACTGGGCGACGAGCGCGACCGCTGGGCCATTAGTGCCGGCACCGAGGGAGATCCGTGGTCACTGGCTGAGGCCAGACAGGCCACATTCTACAACGCCAAGGCTGTCGAGGTCAGCACGCCGACCATTAAAGGCTCCAGCAATATCGAGGCGTCGTTTTATCTCGGTACGCAGGAGCGCTGGTGCCATCAGTGCCCTGAGTGTGGCGAATGGCACAATATTGTATTCGATAATATCAAATTCGACTTTAAGGTCGTTAAAGTACACAACCGCAAGACCTACAAGGTGACAAGCGTCAACTGGGCCTGCCCTTCATGCGGCTGCCTATCCTCTGAGGAGGTCATGCGGAAACAACCGGCGCGCTGGATTGCCGAGAACCCGGGAGCATATGAGAACGGGATCCGGTCATTCTGGCTCAATGCCTTCTCAAGCCCGTGGATGCCATGGGAGAAAATCGTCCGGAGGTTCCTCGAGGCCAAGCATGACCCCGAGAAGCTGAAGGTCGTATACAATACCCTGCTCGGTGAACTATGGGAAGATCGTGGCGACATCGAGGACGAGGACACCATGCTGGCCCGTCGCGAGGAGTACGATGCAGAGCTGCCAGATGGAGTCCTCGTTCTCACCTGCGGCGTCGATACTCAGGACAATCGTCTCGAGTATGAGGTCGTCGGTCATGGCCATTATGGTGAAACGTGGGGCATAAAAAAGGGCTACATCATGGGAAAGCCGGACACGCCGGAAGTATGGCAGCGGCTTGACGATGTCATCGACCACGTTTATAAGTTCAAGAATGGGCGCGGCCTGAAGATCTCCATCACCTGCGTCGACTCAGGTGGTCACTATACTCAGGAAGTTTACAAGGCGTGCCGGGAGCGGCAGGCAAAACGTGTATTCGCCATCAAAGGAAAAGGCGGCGACGGGATCCCATATGTGAGCCCGCCGACAAAGGTGCCTATCAAAGACAACAAGAGGATTTATTGCTGGCTTTACACGATCGGCGTCGACTCTGGAAAAGAGTCGATCATGAGCTCCCTCAAGGTTCAGGAAAAGGGCCCGAAGTATTGCCACTTCCCTCGTGGTGAGGATCGCGGGTATGACAGCAACTACTTCAATGGGCTACTCTCCGAGAAGCTCGTCCTCACTCACACCAAAAGAGGTAGCAAGTGGTCATGGGTGAAGCTGCCGGGCCATACCCGGAACGAGGCCCTCGACTGCCGCAACTATGCCATGGCCGGCCTGAAGATCATCGACCCGGACATGGACGCCGTCGAGCGGCGACTCAAAGGACTGGCCGAGCCGCAAAAACCGAAACCGGTGCAGCAGCCAAGACCACCGCGCAAAAAGCGCGATATTTTTGACGACTGGTAACAGTCAAGGAGGTGACGACAATGCGAACCAAGGAAGCCATCACCGCCGACCTGACGAGTGCAAGGGAAAGGCTGACCCTCTACCTGAAACGCGAAGCGGAAATGCTCAGCGGCGGCGTCCAAAGCTATGGCATCGGATCCAGAAACCTGACGAGGTACAACACCGACCTCGCAGCGATCCGGGACACTATCAAAGAACTAAAGCAAGAAATCGCAGAGCTCGAGGCAGAGCTCGCCGGCGGCAAACCACGCCGAGCAGTCGGCGTCGTTCCCCGGGACTGGTAAAAATGGTAAAACGCCCTCCCCGGGGCTTTAACATATAGCGGGGCCGGGAGAGTTTTGCTCCTTTCTCTCCCTTCCCTGCTCAAATATTTTTGAAGGAGGTGAGCACCATCGAACAAATAGCAAAGCCAAACGCAAAAGCGGCAGCTCGGCCAATAAATAAGGGCTACGGGGAAGCTGGTGCCAGCTGGCAAAGGAAATCGCTCAAAGGTTTTAACGCGCCAAGCGGCAGCCCTCACGAGGACATCAACCAGAACAACTTCACCCTCCGGCAGCGAGCTCGTATGCTTTATATGGCCGCACCGATCGCAACCAGCGCCATCAATACCAACCGCACAAATGTCATCGGCATCGGCCTGAAACCGAAAAGCAGGATCGACCGCGAACGACTGGGACTATCTCCTGAAGATGCAGAGGCATGGCAGAAAAAGACCGAGGCTGAATTTGCTCTATGGGCTACGCGCAAGCATGCCTGCGATGCCACCGGCATCAATGACTTCTATGCCATGCAGCAGCTCGCACTTGTTTCGTGGCTGACCAGTGGCGACGTCTTTGCGTTATTCAAGCAATACCCCGTCACCCCACTCGAACCGTATAGCCTGCGGATCCACCTCATTGAGGCCGATCGTGTGGCCACTCCGGACTATGCCGGAGCCATGGGCCCGATCAACACGTTCGGCAAGACCAAGGACGGGAACCGAATATATGACGGCGTTGAGGTAGACAAAGACGGCAGGATCGTGGCCTATCATATCCGGAACACATACCCCCTCCAGTATAGCTCAGAGCCTACCGAGTGGAAGCGCGTGCTGGCATATGGAGAGCTGACAGGACTGCCGAACATCGTGCAGGTCATGAGTTCAGAGCGCCCGGATCAATATCGTGGCGTCAGTTATCTCGCGCAGGTGATTGAACCTCTGCTACAACTCAGGAGGTATACAGAGAGCGAACTGACGGCGGCAGTCGTCGAGAGCTTTTTTACTGCCTTCATAAAAACAGAGTCAAACCCGGCAGATATGCCGTTCAATGAGGTCGGCGGCGATACAGAGGAAGTATCAACGGATCCCAATGAGTACGAAATGGGCCCGGGCCAGATCAACATCATGAAACCGGGCGAGGATGTCACCTTTGCAGATCCTAAGAGACCGTCCAGCGGCTTCGATGCCTTCACCCGTGCTATATGCGAGCAAGTGGGCGCAGCTCTGGAAATACCGGCCGACCTATTACTCAAGGCGTTCAATGCAAGCTACTCGGCAAGCAGGGCCGCACTGCTGGAAGCATGGAAGGCGTTCAAGATGCGCCGCGAATGGTTCGCGAATGACTTCTGCCGCCCCATCTACGAGGTATGGATGGCCGAAGCGGTGGCCCGTGGCCGAATAATTGCCCCCGGCTTTTTCTCTGATCCGGGGATCCGTGCTGCATGGCTCGGATGCGAATGGATCGGCCCAAGCCAAGGACAGCTCGATCCGGTCAAGGAAATCACGGCCGAGATCCTCGCAGTCGGCGAAGGCTTCACAACTCGAGAACAGTCAACCATCAGGCTCAACGGCGGCCAATGGGAGGCAAACATCGAGCAGCTCGCACGAGAAAACGCCAAACTCGCGGAGGCGAATGGCATCATGGAAGGCGGTGGCACACAGCTCACCAACGCCGTCAAAGCCGTAATACTCGAAGCGATAAAGGAAGGTGATGACAATGGAAAAAAGAAAAACGCTCCGGATGATTAACGGAGCACAGGCGGCCCCGGCTACCGCGCCAAAGTTCTGGAATATCGCGTCCGTGTCCGACGACGAGGGCGAGATCACCCTTTACGGCGAAATAATGAGCAGCCAGCCGACAGACTGGTGGACTGGTGAACCACTGCCCGGACTGTATATCACCCCCGAGGGCTTCCTTGAAGATCTGGAAGTCGTCAAGGGGAAAAGCAAGATCACCATCAAGCTCAACAGTGTGGGCGGCGATCTTTACACCGGCATCGCAATTCACAACGCCATCAAGGGCCTCACAGGAACCAAGAAGGTCATCGTCGAGGGCATCGCGGCCAGCGCTGCCAGCGTTATTATGTGCAGCGGCGACGAGGTGGCGGTATATCCCGGCAGCCTTGTGATGATCCACGGAGTCTGCGGCCTGTTTTATGATTATTACAACATAACCGAGCTCAAGCAGATCATCAAGGGCTTCGACGCAGCTGAAAGGGCCATCGCTGAGATTTACTCAGCAAAGACCGGCACCGACGTGGAAACCCTTCGCACCATGATGACAAAGGAGACATGGATGACGGGCAAAGAAGCGATCGAGAAGGGCTTCGCCGACACATTACTGGAAGGCTCAGGCCCTCAAATGGTCATGAGTGCAGACAAGACCGTACTGCTTGTCAATGGCATAAAGCACAACATCAAAGGGCTGCACAATATTCCCGGAAATATCCCGGTAAAAAGCATTTCATCCGCAGCGCCTAAAGGCTCCGCGGCTGGAATAGAAAAACCAAAATCCAATGAAGGAGGCAAGAAAACCATGACACTCGAAGAATTAAGACAGCAGCATCCTGAGCTCGTCGCTCAAATTGAAGCGGCCGCAAGGGAAGCAGCTACAGCCGAGGCCATCGCAGCCGAAAGAGCTCGCATTAAGGAAATCGAGAGCATCGAGGCAGCGGTCGGCGATCCCCAGCTCGTGGCTGAGGCCAAATATGGCGAGAAGCCTTGCACAGCAGCAGAGCTCTCCCTGAAGGCTTTACAGAAGCAGGCCCAGCTCGGCAAGCAGCACCTTGACAACTCTGCAAAGGACTACAAAGCATCCGGAGCAGAAGGTGTCGGTGCGGCTCCCAACTCAGGGAACCAAGACGACGAACTCGACGTTGCTCAACAGGTGAGCGCGATCGTGGACGTCTACAACAAAATGAAGAACGGAGGTAGAAAGTAATGAGCAGACTCGACGAAAATCTCGGATCCGTGAGCTTCGATAACCTGATCAACCAGAACACTCCGGAGGCCGACGTATTCACCGTACCACTGAGAGCTGGTCAAGGCATCGTAACCCGCGGCACAGTTCTCGCATTGAGCTCCGGCGATAATGCCATGGTCATCCTCGGGACTACCGTTGGAACGAATGAAACCCTGACAGCCAACTGCATCCTCGCTCAGGATGTCGACACAGGTGAGGGAACCGGTGATCCTGTCAACGCTCTGGCATACAGGACAGGCCACTTCAACCGCAATAAACTCACTGTAAAAACAGCTCTGACAAAGGTCGACGAGGAGAACCTCCGCAAGGGCGGCATCCTTCTCGATGACGCTGTCACACTATAAAGGAGGAATGAAAAATGGCATTTGACATTTACAGCACCCACGCCCTGCTCATGGCAGTGGAACAGCTCGCGCCCCTTCGCACATTCCTGCGCGACAGATATTTCCCAACCAACGACGCGACCGACATCTTCGCGACTGACGACGTGCTCGTTGAGTACAAGGACGGCAGCAAGAAGCTGGCCCCATTCGTATCGCCGAGAAAGGGCGGCGTTACCATCACTCGCGAGGGCTACTACATGGAGAGATACACCCCTCCGTGTATCGCACCCCGCAGAGTGCTCACCATTGACGACCTCAAGAAAAGAGGCTTCGGCGAGGCTCTGTTCAGCAAACTGACACCTCAGCAGCGTGAAAGTGCTCTGCTGCTGAAGGACGCCGACGAAATGAGCGAAATGATCTCCAGACGTGAGGAAGCCATGGCAGCCGAGACCATGCTCAACAACGGCTGCATCATGAGACACTACGCTGACGATCTGACCAAGTACGAGGAGAAGGAAATCCGCTTTTATAGCGAGTCGAGCAATCCGGCAGTCTATACTCCGCAAGATAACTGGGATCAGGCTGACGCTGACATCATTGGAGACATAGCAGCCATGGCCAGACTCCTGACTTCCAGAGGGCTCCCTGCTTCAGAGCTTATCGTGGCTCCGGACGTTGCCGACACTATCGTCAACAACGAGAAGATCCAAAAGCTCCTCGACATTAAGAACTTCAACCTCGGAACTGTTGACCCGAAAACTCTCCCCGCCGGTGCCACTCTCGTTGCCGTTCTCAATGTTCACGGTAGAATGATCTCCGTCATCAGCTACGACGAGCAGTATGAGAATGACAACGGACAAATGACCCAGTACATCCCGGCCGGAAATGTAATCCTTACAGCTCCCGGAGCTGGCCGCACACTGTACGGAGCAGTCACTCAGGTCGAGCAGTACGACGGACAGTTCCACACCTATGCGGCAAGACGTGTTCCGAAGTATCTGGCAAGTGCCGAAGGCAACACCAGAACCTTGACAATTACCAGCTGCCCGTTGCTGATCCCGAACCAGAAGAACCCATGGATCTCCGCAACGGTTATAAGCGAATCGACCTAAGAACAGGAGGGTAACTGATGATCAAGATCATAAAAGGCACCTACGGGTACCGCAAGGGTAACAGGATAATACCGAAAACCCCAGCGGATGATCCGTTCACAGCTACCCCGGAGCAGGAAGCGCGCCTTGTCAGACTGGGCGTGGCCGTGTATGTAGACGCACCCGTGGAAGCACCGACCGCGCCTACGCCTAAAGCTCCGGAAAAAGCAGAAACAGGCAGTAAGGACGTCGACGAGCTGCCTGCATACAATCTTGACATGAAGCTCGACGAGCTGAAGGAGATCGCCAAAGCCTACGGAGTGGATGCTTCAGATGCTCGCAAGAAGGCCGACGTCATCGCCATGATCGAAGCTGCCAAGGCTAAAGATCCTGAAGGTGAAACACCTGAAGGAGACGATCAGGGCGACGAGGATCCGGACGATGAAACACCTGAAGCATACGACGACGGCGAGGAACCCCCTTCACTCGACGCAGCTGATCCGGTGTAAATATAATGTCCTCGTTTAAGGACATGGTAAAAGCAGACCGCGGCATCTTCCTGAACATCGACGAGTTCGGGGAGGTGCACAAGGTCGAGGGTAAAAGCATAACGGTCGTTATCGACGACGACAAACTCAGAGAGCGGCAAGGTGGCGCGGAGGTCGGAGTGGCCGAGTCAAGCCTGCTGCTCTTTGCGTATGTAGAGGATCTTCCTCCTCGCCGGGGAGCTGGCGAGAGCCTCAATGTCGACGGCCGTGAGTACATCGTGAACGACTGGAGCGAGGACATGGGCGTCGCTCAGATAGCCCTCGGCCAAAACCGTACAGTATAGGAGGCGCAGCGTTATGACGATCGTGCAAATCATTGACAAGATCACCGCGTGGGCTAATGCGAACATCTGCAAGCAGATCAAGCTCAAGCTCCCGGACGACAATGCTTCAGACTCCTCCTTCGAGTACACCGAAACAAATCCGGCAGCCTTCGCGCTTTTTGTACCCACAAAAGAAAAACTGCCGCCCAGTGTGGCGGCTCCCATCCCTTCTCTCTGCGTTCAGTTTACTGAGGGGACGGATCGGCTAACGGAAAATAAAGGCACTCTGAAGGTGCGCATGAGCCTATCAGCATGGAACCCGGGAACCCATGGCCCCGAATTATTCAACCCGAACGGCGACGGCTCATACACTCGATACAATACACCGGAAGCCCGGGCTCTTTTTACCCGGCACGGCGAAGGCTGGCGTGACGTCTGGAACTTCGTGGACGCGGCACTGCTGGCGCTCGAAAGTACGGAATATATCGACGGCCTGCGCATAGTCAAGGAGGACGGCATCAGCTTCGGGCCGTTCATGGAGCAAGATGCGATCTCCGACTGGTACCCTTACTGGTTCGCGTGGATCACCTTCACGGTGGAGCGTGGGCTGGCTCGGGCACCAGAATACAATCAATACCTATAATTCAGAGAGGTGAAGAACATGGCAAATGAATATTTATACGGCGCGTTCGGCCACATCGGCGACGATGTCGCACAAAACGCCACGCAGGCCGGCACGGTTCCCGTATATGTCGGTGTGGCGCCTGTAAACCTCGTCAGAGGATATGCGAACGCCGGGATCATCAACACCCCGGTGAAGCTGTCCAACATCAACGAGGCCAAGAGGAAGATCGGCTATACAGACAACTGGGCCGGCTTCAGCTTATGCGAGGCCATTGACGCGCATTTTAACAACACCATCGGAAACGTGGGCCCGATATTCGTGATCAATGTCCTCGATCCGACGACTCACGCAAAAAGCTCACCAACGACCAAGCAGCTGACATTCGCCAATAAAATGGCCACCATCGTCAGCGACACGATTATCCTCGACACCTTTGCACTCGATGGAAAGGTCGAGGGTGCGGACTACCGCCTGAGCTACGATTTTGGAACCAATACCCTGACGATCTTCGACATCGGTAAGACCCCCATGACAACGATCGTGGCATCTTATTCCGAGGTCGACCTTACCAAGATCACGAAGGAAACCATCATCGGCGGTATAACCAGCGACGGCGTCGCCTCTGGACTGGCTGCCATCAAGTACCTATATCCGAACTTCAACGCGGTGGCCAACCTTATCGCAGCTCCCGGATGGAGCGAGATCCCTGACGTTTACACCGCCATGGTGGCAGCGTCGCAGAAAATCAACGGGCACTGGGATGCCTTCGTTCTGGCCGACATACCGATAAAGGACGGCGTGAACAAGGTGGACACCATCGACAAGGCCAAGCAGTGGAAGAACAACAACAACTACAAGTCCGAAAGGTCAAAGGTTTACTGGCCTATGGGCGCAAATGGCTCGAAGATCTACCACCTGAGCACCATGGCCGTCGTTGAAATGATGCGCGCGGACTTCAGTCATAAGTCGATCCCGATGGAGACACCGGGTAACAAACCGATCCCGATCACAAGGCAATACTTCGGCCCCGACTCCAAGAACCAAGGCTTCGACCAGCAGGAAGCCAAGGAACTGACCAGCAACGGCATCAGCACGGCCATCTACTGGGAAAGCAACTGGAGACTATGGGGAGACCACACAGCGGCCTACACTTACGGCGGCTCCTACAACGCTCGCGCGATCTTTGATACGTCCATGAGGATGCTCATGCACATCACGAACTCCTTCCAGCGCGAATGGGGCACCTCCATCGACGAGCCGATGGCTCTCTCCCTTCAGGAGACGATCCTGAACCGCGAGCAGGAAAAGCTCGAAACACTCAAGAGCGAGGGCGCTCTGATCGGGAACCCGAAAGTCTACTTTTTAGAGAGCGAAAACCCGACCAATGACATGATGAACGGCGACTTCCGCTGGGACATCTGCGTCACACCTACGCCGCCTCTCAAGAGCGCGACCGTTTATGTGACATATACGGACGAGGGCTTCGCTGCTTACTTTGGAGGTGAACAGTAATGCCATGGATGGATATTAAAAGCACAAACATCGCCGACACGGTTTACTCCGACGGCGTTCTCGTGGCCAAGGACGTGGCCTTCACCCTTCCGGCCATCACACCGTTGGCCGGCGAAGCTCAGGCCATGGGATCCATGGAGGTCATCGCCGTCGGCCTTATTGAGGCCATGGAAGCAACCATCACAAAGATCGGCACAGACCTCGGCCTCAGCCGCATGATGCGCCTCGAAAAGCAGAACCTCGAGTTCAGGTGGGTGCACAATGTGAGCCTGTCGGACGGCACAAGCAAGCCGGAGGGCTGCAAGGCGTTTATCCGTGGCGTGCCGAAATCCCTGCCGGCCATCGGCGTGGAAATCGGATCGAACTCCGAGAACGAGATCGCGTTCGCGGTTACTCGTTACCAGCTATTTGTCGGAGGCACGGAGATCCTGCTCGTGGATAGATTGAGCCAGATCTTGAGGATCAACGGCGTCGACTATTACAGCAAGATCAACAGTCTATTATAATCTAAAGCCCCCGGGAAAGTCCTCGGGGGCTTTTTATTGAAAGGAGTCAGAACCAATGGAAAGCATCAAACTCAAAAACCCGATCATGATCAACGGCAAGAAGGTCACAGAGCTGACATATGACGCGAACGAAATCACTCCGCAGGCGTTCGCTGAAGCGGATGCCAGAAAACTGAGAGCATCTGGATCAAAGGGTGGCAACCTGTCCGGGGCCGTGGAGCTCGATTATGGCCTCCACCTCTATCTCGGCTTCGCTGCCATTCAGGCCGTGAACCCTTCGTATGACATCACCGATCTCGAACGCATCAAAGGCGTGGACGTCATGGAGGTAATGAAGATCGGCCGAAATTTTATTTTAAGCTCGGCGGGCAAGTCACAGCAAGACGACTCAGAAGATGCATCAGAGACTATGCCAGAGTCTACCACACCAGCGTCACCGAACTCGAAAAAAGGCGAGTCATTGACTTCCTAATCGACTACGCAGAGGCCGCGGAGGAGCTGGCAGAAGAACAGAAAAGGCGTGAGAAAAACGCCAAACATAAGTACCAGCCAAGGGCCAAATATAGAGGGAGGTGAGCGTATTGGCCAAAAGCAAAACCTTGCAAGCTATTGTCGAGATCGCCGGCACGATCAGCCCCACCCTCGGCAAGTCTATCGAGGAGGCAACCCGCAAGCTCGAGGGCATCAATGTCAAAGCTCTGGCCGTGGGTGCAGCCGTCGGCGGCATAGCGATCGCCACAGGCAAAGCAGTCATGAAGGCCGGGCAATACCTCACGGATCTCGGCGGCCGGTTCGATGAAGCAACGGACGCGATCAGGATCGGAACCGGCGCAACCGGTGAAGCGCTTGACGCTCTCCTGTCCGACTTCGACGAGGTATACAAAAGCGTACCGACAACCATGGAGGACGCCAGCAAGGCCATCGCCGACTACAACACCCGCCTCGGGCTGACCGGCGAGCCCCTTCAGGAGATCTCAAAGCAGGCCCTCCAAGTCAGCAATATGCTGGGGGATGACCTGAACGGAGTCATCGAGGGATCGTCTCAAGCCTTCCAAGCGTGGAATATCGACGCCGAAAAGATGGGCGAGGCCATGGACTTCGTATTTAAGGCCAGCCAAGCGACAGGCATCGGCTTCACCGAGCTCATGCAAAAGGCTCAGCAATTCGCTCCGCAGCTTCAAGAAATGGGCTACAGCTTCGAGGATGCCACTGCTCTGATCGGTCAGATGGAAAAGGCCGGCGTGCAGACCGATGAAGTTCTGGCAGCCATGAAAAAGAGCGTCGGGGCTCTTGCAAAAGAGGGCTACTCAGCGAGCGAAGGGCTTCAGCTCTATTATGAAAAAATCAAGAACGCAGGCAGCGCAGCCGAAGCGACGACCATCGCCAGCGAGATCTTCGGAGCTCGTGCTGGCTCAACGATGGCCGCAGCCATCCGGGACGGAACTCTTGCGGTCGAGGACTTTACTGCCTCACTCAAAGAGAACAGCGAGACCATATTGGGTGCAGCTGAGGACACGATGGACTTCCCTGAGCGGCTGCAAATGTTCAAACAGCAGGCAGAAGTCGCGCTCAAACCACTGGCCAACACCATGTTCGACTCCCTCAATAGCCTAATGCCCGTTGTCGCTGAGGCGATGGAGTCACTGGCCCCGATTATTGAGGAGACCGTGACCGTGCTGCAACCACTTATCACCGAGTTATTCAGCGGCCTGCTGCCTGTACTCAATAGGCTCCTGCCGATGATCGTGGATATAGGTGGCAGACTATTGACTACCCTCATTCCCCCGGTCATGAAGTTATTTAATTCAATTATGCCGATCGTGCTGCAACTGCTCGAGGCGCTCATGCCGATATTGGATGTCATCATCCAGCTGCTCGGGCCGATCCTCGACCTTATCGTCGCAGTGCTCCAGCCTGTACTCGACCTGATAAGTCAGGCCATCGCTCCGTTGATCCTCGTGCTCTCGCAGCTAATCAACGCGGTACTTCAACCGCTGGGGCCGATCATCGAGTGGCTCTCCGGGCTATTCACCGAAGTGCTCGGCAACGCCATCGCCGGCATAAGGCCGATAATAGACGCGCTGATCACTGTATTCAGCGGTGTGATCGACTTCGTGAAGAACGTATTCGCAGGCAACTGGCAGGGCGCGTGGGATGCAGTCGTCAAGATATTCTCCGGAATATGGGACGGCATGGTGGCCATATTCAAGGCACCAATAAACTGGATCATCGATGGCATCAATATGTTTCTGAAGGGACTGAACAAGATCAAGGTTCCCGACTGGGTACCGGGCGTCGGTGGTAAAGGCATTAACATCCCGCTGATCCCGAGACTGGCAGCTGGTGGCTTCACTGATGGCATAAGCATCGCCGGTGAGACTGGCATGGAGGCAGTAATTTCCTTCCTTCCTCAGTTCAGGAAGGAAAATATTGAATACTGGAAAAAAGCCGGTGAACTGCTCGGAGTAATTGACAAAAACCAGCCGCTCGTCGTGTCAATAGATGGGCTTCCGGCGTTCGCTTCCGGTGGCTTCACCGACGGCATAAGCATCGCCGGAGAAGCTGGCACAGAAGCCATTATATCCTTTGACCCGGCGCACCGCAAAGAGAACATAGGCTACTGGGCCCAAGCCGGTCAACTTCTCGGACTGGACGATTTTTCACTCGCCGGGCTGACGGAGTCCACAGTCATCATTTACGACTTCTCTGGCTTCCACTACAACCCGCAGATCGAGGCCGATGGAAACACAGACACCAGCGATCTCATGGAAAAACTGAAGCAGCACGAGCTCGAGTTCTTTGACTGGCTTGAGCGCTGGCTGGCCAGAAGGGAGGTCGGAGACTTTGCGCGTCACGCGATTTATTAACTATACCACAAGGCAGGGCGACACCTTCGACGCGCTCGCCCTGTCTGTTTACAATGACGAGAAAATGGCGAGCCGCATCATCGAATATAATCCGGATTATGCCGACGTCATAATATTCGATGCTGACGTGCCGCTGAGGATCCCTATTTTCGACAGCGTGGAAACGCCCGCCACGCTGCCGCCATGGAGGCAAAGCACATCATGAAGCTAATATACGAAGGTGTGGATATATGGCCGAGTGTCTCGGTCAATGCCTGCGTCCATGAAATGAACGCATCCGGCCGCAGCGACACGCTGGTCATACGCTTCAACGACACCAAGGGCCTCTGGAGCAAATGGAACCCGGTCAAGGGCGAAAAGGTCGAGCTCGTTGAGGGCGCGGCCCGTACCGGGAAAATGTTCGTCTCCGGGATCGAACCGGAGAACGGGCTCTTTACATTGAGAGCGATGTCCATGCCCCTGAGTGGCGA
>Ga0209508_1001438_pt1 | contig 18624 bp, 5 predicted proteins | sample AD_UKC129_MetaG_FD_184427 | JGI IMG/M metagenome (GOLD analysis project Ga0209508, IMG submission 184427) | Active sludge microbial communities of municipal wastewater-treating anaerobic digesters from Canada - AD_UKC129_MetaG (SPAdes) (version 2) | ecosystem: Engineered > Bioreactor > Anaerobic... | reverse complement strand
CGCCGCGGACCGTAGCGCAGCGACCCCACGGTCGCGGTCCGCGGCGTGCGACTGGGGCCCCATCGGGGGCTGCGCCGGCCGTACGCACAAGGCTCTTTCCACTAAATTCCCGGAAGAGCCTCAATTGGCTTGAGTTCACGCCTGTGGCAACCACGGCGCCTTTGCTGAGTTGGAAACACGACAGCGCACAGTTACAACTCGAGTGGCCGCCGGCGCACATCGGGTGGCGTCTCCAGGCGCAGACCAATCCACTTCACGCCGGCCTCGGCACAGACTGGTTTGATGTCGCCGACAGCGAGTTCACCAACTTGCTTACGCTTCCGATCGCTCCGGCAGACTCCAGCGCCTTCTATCGGCTGGTCCTCCCCTGATGATCCGTGGTGCCGGAGTCGGCAGAATCACCGCGGATCCGCCAATACACCGAATAACGCTGGTGATGCACCGCGTACAACGGCCGAAACACGATCCCGTTTGCCGGACCGGCATTGTGCACACGGAACGTCAGGCTCTCCCCTCCCATCGGGCTGAGCCAATCCGCAGGATTCGCTGAAGGACCGACAATCTCCGGCACCGGAACGGCCGGCAGCCCCAAATGCGCGTCCTTGTCCGCAAAATCGTCAGGCATGTTCTCCCGGCCCAGTTCTCCCGCCAACAGAACGGGCCCGAAGAACACAGACTGCATCAACGCATCGTCCTTCGCCCGTTCCAATCGCAGCGCGGCGGGAAGGGTCAACGCAACAACGTCCCCTGACCTCCAGTTCCTGGTCAGCGAGACATACGTCGAAGGCGCTCCCGCGCGCTCCGTCACTTCCCCGTTCACCGTCACGATTGCCGGCTTCGCTATCCAATGAGGAATTCGGAAGTGCACCGTGAGAGCCTTTTCAGCCGCTTTCACAAACGTGATTCGCGCGGGCTCGCCTCGAGTGATGTCGCCTTCCTGACGAATCACCGCTTGCGCTTCCCGCCAGTCCACTTCGGACGGGATATACAGGTTCACCCAGAGCGCGTTGTCCTGTTGAAAATAGATGTTCTCGTTATACCGCGGCGGATTCTCAATGCCCGAACCGACGCAGCAATGCGTGCCGTCCAGGTAGGTCCGGAAATGCCCGTGCAACGGAGTGAAATACGTCATGGCGCCGGTGTCGGGCGCAACCGTGGCCAACAGATGATTGTACAGAGCGCGCTCGTAGTAGTCGGCATACTCGGCAGAGGGCTTTCGCTCGAACAGCCGGGAGGTCAAATCGAGCATGTTGCGCGTGTTGCAGCTCTCCGCCGTCGTGGCGGGAAGGTTCTTGCCATCGTCAATGCTGTGCCCGGTTTCCACTCCGGGTTTGTCAAACCATTCCTTGAAGGTATTGCCGCCAATGACAAAGGAATGATCGCGGGTGACGATGCTCCAGAAGTTCTCCGACGCCTTCAACAGCTCCACGTCGCCGGTGAGATTGGCGCAGTGGGCGATGCCCAGCGCCTGCGCGATGTGGGTGTTGCCATGAAGCCCGGCCAGGCGGTCCTCGCCCCTGGCGAGCGGTCCAATAAACCACGGGCGGTTGAACAACCGGGCCGCATCAAGATGCCGCCTGTCTCCCGTGATTTCGTAAAGCGCGGCCAGCACATCGCCCATCGCTCCAAATTCATTCTGCGGATTGCGGCTTCCATCGGTTCGGAACAGCTTCTCAACCTCGTCTTCACTGAGCGCGGCGAGTCGCTTTTCAACATACTCCGCCATCTTCACTGAAATCCGCAGCGCCTGCGTGTTGCCCAGATAACGATAGGCATCCACCAGCCCGGCCATGATCTTGTGAATCGTGTAGTAAGGCACGACCACCCCGGCGCTGTTCCCGGGCTTGCCTTCCACCCGATCAATCGCCCCGGACGGAAACGCCGCAAGATACCCCTCCTGCTTCAGCGCTTCCTGGCACTTCTCCAGTTCGGCAACCAGGTGCTCGACCTTCTTGCGAAATGACGCGTCACCGGTGGCGACCGCCATTCGCGATGCGGCGGAAAGGTAATGGCCGGCCATGTGCCCCCGAATAAACCCGCTGTCCCAACCGGGGTACGGCCGCGCGCCCTCAGGCTGCGGAAGACCGGCCATCCGGCGGTAGTGATACAGCAACCGGTCCACGTCGAACGACGCGAGGTAGCCGGTCCGATGCAGCTCCTGGCGATCATGGAATGGGCTGCCCGGCAGCAGACGGACGCGCGAAGCATCCAGCATCCGGACGTCGCCGGCTCCAGCGCCATTCACGAAACCGAACAGGACCAGGCCAATCAGGCAAAAACGTTCCTTAAGAGCACACATAACGGTTCCAGTCGAGGACTTGCTTCACCAGCCGGAAGAAGATCGACGGAGTGCCTGGACCCGCGCCGTCAATGCTTTCGCCAGAGGTTGGGCAGAAAACGATAGTAGAGCAGGTGACGCCACGTGGCCCAGTCGTGGGCGCCATGGCCGCCGACGTAATACTCGTGGGTGATGTTGTGCTTCGTCAGCGCCTCGTGCAACGCCACGCAACGGGCGCCCATCCGCCCCTCAGCCTCGCCGGCCCCTTGTCCAACGAAGAGGTAATCGATTTTCTTGTTCACATCCGGATCGTTGAGAAATTTTTCGAGCGACCGCTCGGCATTCACGTCGCCGGCGCTGAGCACACCGAATGAGGCGAACAGGTCGAGCGAATTGAACCCGACGTACATCGTGTGGCGCCCGCCCATCGAGAGGCCGGCGAGCGCGCGGCCTTTCGGTTCACGGCGCACCGAGTATTCCCGCTCGACCAGCGGAATAACGTGCTTGCGCATCTCGGCTTCAAAAATCTCGAATGTCAGCTCGGCGTGCCTCGGGTGGTTGCGGTGGACGACCTGGTTGTTGGGAATCACGATCAACATCGGAACCGCTTTTCCTTCGGCGAGCAGGTTGTCCATGATGAAATTGGCGCGACCGTCGTAAATCCAGTTGTGAGGCAGTTCGCCGCTCCCGCCGAGGAGGTACAGCACGGGGTACGTGTTGCTGCGATTGTAGCCGGGCGGCGTATAAACGTACAGCTCGCGTTCGCCTTTGGTCACATCAGAATGATAAACATGGCGGGTCACCGTGCCGTGCGGAACATTGCGGGCGTCGTAGTAGGCCGGGCCGTCGCCGTGCACGATGAGTTCGCTGTAGGGCGGCATCGCCGTAAAGGCGGCATAGGTGTTGTTCGGGTCGGCCATGGTCACGCCATCCACATTGAGATGATAGGCGTACATGTCCGGGCGGAGCGGCCCGACCGTCAGCGTCCAGATGCCATCCTCGCCCTTCTGAAACGGCACAGGCCGGTTGGTTCCAAGCGCGGTCAGGATTGCGACGCCGGCCAGGCGCACTTCCTTTGCTTCCGGCGTCCGGAGCCGGAACGTCACCGTCCCGTCATCGCGCACGTCGGGCGAATTAAGCGACGCGCTGAAGGGAGTGAGGTTCTCCGTGTTCTTCTGCGGATTGTAGTCGAGGTTCACATTGGCCTGTTGAGACCAGCCCAGCAGCGGGATCAGCAGGCAACAAACAGGGAGGCAATACCGGATATTCATTGGCCTTCAGAGTTCAAGGTTGACTCACTCTGTCAAGTTCCGCCCGGACGTCAAGAATTCCCGAGACAGAATTCGGCGCAGCATCCAACCACCGGCTTCACAGCCGGTGAAACAGGCTGCATCGGCAGTCCCAGCGAAGCTCCACGTGTGTTTCCGAACACGCGCTGGTCAGTCGTGCTCGCCGCCCGCCAGGCCACGCCGGAAGCCGCGGCGGCAATGGAAATCACGTGCTTCTCTCACGAAAGCAAGCATTGGTCCCATTGTGCCGTGCGTCACTTCAAGCCGTACCCCGCTCTCCATCAGGTGGGAGGATGGAGATCACGGAGCGAGTCTCACACGATACAGCGCGTTCTCACCATCGGCCGGCACCGGCACAGACCAGATGAACGGAAGAGCCGGCGAGGAATTCGTGAACACAGGCACCCAGTCCGGCGGAGACAACGTTGGAGTACGTTCGATGATATAGTCGGGTCCCGCGTCTCCGGAAACAACGAAGCTGAAGTATCCATCGTCGAGCGAAACCGCCGAAAGAGACGGCGTGGCAGGCTTCAGCACGACGACGGTGAAAGATGTGGTGTCGTCCAGACTCGGAGAGCCGTCATCGAAAACGCGAACCACCACCAGATTGGTGCTGTTGGCTTGCGCCATCTGCGGCCGCCACGTGATCACTCCGCTGGCGGGATTGATGACCATGAACGGAGGAGCTTCCAACAGTTCGAACGACAGCGTTTGTGCCGGAAGATCCGGATCGGAAGCGCTGGCGGTCGCGCTCCATACCTGTCCCGCCAGAACCACCACGTCGGGTATCGGGGTCAGCACGGGAGGTCTGTTGGGCGGATTGGGAATCTGATTCGGGGCCCCGGGCGTGGGTGTGGTCATGAAGTAGCGGTTAATGCCGCCGTCCGGCCAGACACCCTCGCTGACGTCGCTGGTCTGTGGGCCGAACGTGACCGTTGCCACGGGGAGACCGTTCGGGGCGAACAGGCCGATCGCTTCGCCGCCAAGACTGAGGGCGAAATCCGCATGCAAATGCGGGCCCTGACCGTTTTGATCCGGCTCGTTGTCGGCCCAGACCAGGAGAAACTCTCCGGGCTGAATGATGACGCCATCGGGGATGGTCCACTTGTTCGGGTTCCCGAGATTATCGGTGAGGGTGAAGCCGGAGAGATCCACAGGATCCGCGCCGGCATTGTAAAGTTCAAACCAATCGCTGAACTTGCCATCGAGCGGATCGCTGATGGTGGATGAATTGTCGGCCATCCACTCGTTGATCACCACCGGCACTTCGGGATATCCGTTCGTGTTGGGAGCAGCCGGTGTCGCAAAATGGAAGCGCGTGCGATAAGCCGGCGTCCCGTCGGGAAACGCGCCATAACTCCGATCCGCGACCGGCAGGTTGTAATTGAGATAATCCACGATCGATGTGCGGTTGTTGACGACCTGCACCAGCGCGATCGAGCCGGCAGTCGGGGGGATCGTAAAGTCCGCGTGCCATTCGTCCACACCGGTCTGTTCCGGCTGACCATCGAGCCAGACGAGCTTGAATTCACCGGCGTTCACGGTGGCGCCCGGCGGGAACGCCCAGCGCGTCAGATTGCCGTAGTCATCCGTCAGGAAAAAGTTCTCGAGGCTGATGGCATTCGTGCCGGCGTTGTAGAGTTCCACCCATGGATCGCGCTCGCCGAAACCGTCCTGCGGTCCGGAGAGATTCTGAGCCTGCACTTCGTTCAACCAGAGCGGCGGCAGTGGCGGAAGGGACGCGGCCACCGAATTCAGCGCGCCCGGAGTGTATGCCGCAAGGGGCGTGAGGATCGCGTCCAGAGTCATGCCGAACACAATGTCCGTACTTCCGGCATTATTCTGATGAACTTCGACCGCGATGACATTGGCCCCCTGGACCAGCGATGCGGAGGAGAGAACGAACGGTCCCTCGTACGTGGCGTTGTCGATCGTGCGGCTGGCGAAGGTGTTATAACTGATGGGACCGTTGCCCATGCCCAGCGACAGAACATTCGTGCCGTTCAGATAAACAACCGCGCCGTCATCGACGATGAAGCGCGCGAGCAGAATGGTGCGCGCCGGGTCTCCCGAGTAGTTGAATGTTTTCCTGAAATAATAGGTGGTCCGACCAATGGTCAGCGGTGTGTTCTTTGGCGCTGGCATGTTGGCGTCTTCCACATAGAGCAACGCGGCCCCGGACGGCCAGCCAAGGTCATCATAGCTCGGCTGCCTCCACGCCGTGCCGAGGTCGATGCCGGATTGGTTGTACTTCCACACGTCGGTAATGGAGATCAGCCGATTGGTCTCGTTCCCGCCCGAGCCCGAAACCGCTGCCCAGTTTGCGACGCGGTTGTTGTCCTGAGCGCTGTCGATCAATTGCAGGGACGGGCCGAAACCGTTGGCCAGGGCTGGCCACGGCGGATCATCGTCGTACGTAACTTCGTCAATGAGCAAATCCTGCTCGGGCGTTGCTCCGAGTCGTATCAGCCGGAGTGTTTCGCCGGCGTTATCCAGTGCGCCCGGATAACTTCCGATAACGGGATGTCCGGCACCGTACGCAGCCAGGAACGTCCCCGAATCCTTGACGGCGAGCGCGTAACCGCCCGGTGGAAGGATCGTGCCTTCCGGAAAATTGAAATCAACGCCACGGAGACGGTAGCCCGTCAGATCGAAAGCCGTGTTGGTGGCTCGATTGTAAATCTCGACATATTCGGCATCGGGCACCGCGGGGTTGAACATGATCTCGTTGATGACCAGCGAGTCTTCGGGCGACTCGATGGCGCCGGTGAAGGTGATGGTGATGCTGTCGGACAGGCCGGCGATCAGATTGCCCGCAGTGTCAAAGGCCTGCAGAACGAGCGAATTCACGCCGGGCTCGAGGGCATACTGAATGGACCAGTTCGTCACTGAAGTCCAGGTCGCGGGATAGGCGACGCCGTTGATCCTGATCGTCTTGACTTGAACAGGCGCTGTGCCGGTCAGGGTCACGAAGTTCTCTGTGGTGCTGAAATTGTTGCCGCCATTGATCGTGAACTCAAAATCGGCGGCAACCTTGTTGAGTTCCTGCAGGATGTAATTCCGCCGCTGCTCGATCCAGGTCTTCACAGGGCCGGGCGCCGCCGCACCGATGCCGTTGTTGATCAACGCTGCGTGGATGGCATCCAGCATCGGCCCCGAGCGGGTGCTCAAGAGCGGGCCGTTCACTGCGTCATAAAGCGCGCGCAGATAGACACGCCGGAAAGGCGGATGCTGGTACATCCGTTGAAGGACGGGATCATTGACCTCAAACAGGTTGTACTCAGGACTGTCGCCACCCCCCGAGCCAAGCGAAAAATCAAGGTCCCACAACAGGAATTTCCAGCGGCCGCCGGCGCCCTTGTATGCAAACTGGTTCTTGCCGCGGCGGTAGCCGTACCCGTCCCAGTCACCCGTCACGTGGCGAACGGCAAACACCCGCATCCATTCCTCGACGTCCGCCACGGCCTCCACTGCGGCGGTGTAGGCGTCTGTGCCCGGAGTATTCACGGCGTCCACCAGCTCGAAAAGCCGGGTATAGTCGTCGTCCAATCCGCGGTTCGATTTCTTCTCCCAGTTCCAGCGGTATCGCGCCTTCTTTTTGACACCGCCCGTGGTGGTGAAATTCTGCAGCGTCGCGTCCACGTTGAACTCCATGGCAACGCTGTCATTGAACTCAAACCAGTCGTCGGTCTTGAACAGTTCGCCGCGCTCATCATTGGGGAACCAGCTGCGCACGTAATCGGAATTGGGCTGCTGGGAGTCCGTGTAGATGTTGCCCCGTTTCACTCCATTGACGTAAACATGCACGTACCGCTGATAACTGAAGGGAACCCCCAGTTGTTCGGCGATCCAGAACGCCGCCTTCTCGCGCTGGAACGTATCGTCGCGGCCCGGTTCGAGGCTGTCGAGATTGAACTCGTCCGCGCCTAACAGCTTATCGTCCTTGGGTGTGGTCCAGACGTAGGACGACGCATTGCCCGTGGGGCTGCTGTAGCCCGGCCGGATCCAGGGGCTGCCGCGGTAACGCCCGCCTGCGTTGTATACCGCCCGGAAGTTGCCATAAACAAACGTGGCATCGAGTTCTTCATTGCTCAGTTTCTCGCGCGTGGTCCAGATATCGATGTTCTTTTGCGTCATCCAGAGCCGGTACACGCCAAACACCCCGGACGGGCTCGCGTCACCGAACCGCACCAGGCACTCCCGATCGGGCGCGTCGTCCGGGAACAGCGTGGTTGCCTGGGCCGTGGGATGCGCGTCCGTTGCGCGAATGTGAAGCGCGACGAGCGTGCCGGAGGGCTGCGCGGGAATGGTGCCGCTGAACAATCCCGCGCCATGATAGACCATGCTGACCACATTCAGATTGGTCGAAGGATCGACGCGATAGAGAAGCTGGAGGTTCGCCAGTCCGTCGGGGTCATCCACGCGGGCGATGACCTGGACGGCCTGGCCGCCGGCCGGCAGCACAGGCGAATGCGTCACATCGTAAATCGCCGGGCCCGCGTTTTCCACCGCGCGAGAGTTGATCGCGCCGGGCGTTCCGCCCCGCGGCGGCGGAGCAATCGAACCCACCGCTTCGAGATAATTCCCTTTCAGCCGGAGAAGAAGGTTCGTGTGGCCTGCCAGCCAGCGGGCCCTCGCGCGGATCGTCACGGTCTGTCCCGGTGAGAAACCGGCGGTGAGCTTGATCTTCGCGCGATTGGCGCCATTGTCGCCACCCCCGCTTGCCCGAAGGTGAAGACTGCGACTGCCCGCAAACCCTTCGTTCACCCGCAACGTCGAGTGAACGTGATTCCCCTGGATCACCCATCCGTCCAGGCCGGATTCAAACGTTCCATTCGGAACGCGATTCGGACCGCCAAACGCGAACACTTCCACGTTATCCAGCAAACACTCGCCCTGACCCAGAAGCATCACATGGAGTTCGTCACAGCCGCCGTTGCCGAGGTCCAGCACGCCGGTATGTTCAATGGTCACCCAGCCTGCCCTGGACGTTTCATCGCTGTCGGCCCAGTTTGAGGCCCGGCGGCTGTCGCTGCGGATATCACGCAGTTCCAGGCTGCTGCCGTCGCCATCGGCCCACCGGCCCCAGCGGCCGCCATCCTTGTACGTCACTTCGTCCACCTGGACGTACACTGCGTTCGTCACGGTCACGCCATTGTCGGTGCTGGCAATGAAGTCCAGCTTCGCCAGGGCAACGCGTTCGCCGCCATTGGCGAGGCTGCCGCTGAAATTACCGACGACATACGCGGGGTTGAGGGTCGGGTAATTGGTCAGCAACCGGTTCACGTCCCGTGCCACGACCAGGTACCCGTTTGCCGGGATGATGGTGCTCGTCGGAAACGTGAAATCAATCCCGCTGGTGAACCGCCAGCCACTGACGTCCACCGGCGCGTCCGTCCGGTTCCGCAACTCGATGAATTCATCGAGATCATCGCCGGAAAGCGGGCTGAACATGATTTCGCTGATGACGACCTCACGGGCCAGGGGTTTGGCATTCGGGCTTCCGGGGGTCACATTTTCCAGCGCCTCGAATTCCGGGGCGCCGTCCGGACTGCGGCCGAACGAGACGCCGTTCTCCTGGGGGCCGAAACGGAGCGCATCAATCACCCGTGTCCCGGTCGGGTTTTTCAGGAACACCTCTTCCCCCAGTGCGCTGAGCCCGAACCCGAGCTCAGTTTCGCTGAAGATCACGAAGCCGCCGGCCGGAATGGTCGTTCCGGGGGGGATGGTATATTTGTTCACGTCCGGCCGATCACTCAATATGCATCCCCCGATATTTACCGGCGTGGTGCCGTAATTGAAGAGCTCGATGAAATCCTGCGCCGCCGGATCGTTGTGTGCGAGAACCTCGTTGATCACAATGGTCCGATACGGGTCAGGCGTCACCGGGTCTTGAACACCGGGCGACCCGCCCACCAGGTCGCTGGCCGACCACGCGCGCACGTCGGCCTCGCCGAACGACGGACGAGCCAGCACCAGCGAATGTCCCGCGCCGTCCGCCGCAACCGGCCACGGAGGATCGTCCGAGTATTCGACCTCGAGCAGCACCGCGCCCAAACGGTTCTCGAGGCGGACGATGCCGGAACTGTTCGGCAGGCTGCCGGTGAACGGACCGGCGACATTCGCGATTCCGTAGACCGCCTGAATGTCTGCCGGAGCGGCGGCCACCACCAGGTAGCTTCGCGCGGCCAACGTCGTGCCGGGCGGAAACGTGTAGTCGATCGAGCCGGTGATCCGATAACCGTCCAGGCTCACAGGGTGCGATTCGGAATTGAACAGCTCGATGAATTCGAGATTCCGTCCGTCGATACGATCGGGCGGGTGATACATGATCTCCGTGATCGCCAGCCCGGTGGTCCGGCTCGACGGCCCCGGAGGCTCGGGCCGCCCTTTGATGAAATCCATGCTCAACGGCGTCGTGCTCAGGGAGAACGTCCGCTGGCTGTTGTCCAAAATCGTGTTGGGTGTCGCGGCCCGATCGCGAACGTTGTTCACCGTGACGGTGTAGGTGAGACCGGCGCTCAACGGCGAGGTTTCCAGGACGATGGTTCGGTCGTCTCCCGCGAACCGGGCGGCCAGGACGCTCGCGCCCTGGTCCAGCGTATAGTTCGACGGATCTGTCGCGGTAACCGGATCGACCGGTTCCGAATAAAGAAGGGTCACGCGGATGGGGTCGCCGAGATTCACAGCCGAGACGAGAACGGGCCGGGTGGTGTCGGGCAGAACCGTCAGCGTGGCAACGGCGCTGTTGGTCCAGCCGTAATTGTTGGTGATCGCACATTGGAACGTGCTGCCCGTATCGCTGAGCGCAACGGACCACAAGACGAACGAGCTTGCGTTCGCGCCCGGGATGTTGGTGCCATTCCGCTTCCACTGGAACGTGGCGCCGACTGTTCTCGCCAGAGCCACGCTGAACGCGGCGGTGCCGCCTTCAACCACCGTGACGTTGGTGGGCTGCGTCGTGATCACCGGCGGCCCGAGTCCATAAGGGACGCAGCGCGAAGCAGGGATCGGTTCCTCGACGACGCCGCTGGGCAAACGCCAGCGAACCGCCAGGTTGTCGCCCCCGTTTCCCTCTTTCATCAGCGCCTCGATGTAGTACTGCTGGCCCGCCGAAAGAAAAACCGGAGCCGACTGCTGTCCCGGGAACTTGTTCCATTGCCGCGGAGAGGTCCACTCCGGCACGTACGCACGCAGTTGTTTATTGGCGGGCTGATCGTCCGTGCTGACGTACAACACCGAGTTGTCGTCGCTCGCGATCCAAAAGGTGTAATTGCCGGTTTCCGGCGCGGTGATTAACGCCTGCAACCTCTGCCCGTATGCGTCATACACGTCGGTCGGTGCTTCGAAAGCAGTCGTCAGCACCTCCTCAAAGGAGGGATTGTCCGGGAACGCGGGGTTGTTGGTCAGGTCGGCCACACTGTTGCCGCCGCCAATGTTCAACCAGACTTCACGCAAGATGCCGTTGGTCTGGCCCGGCGCCAATGCGGGGCACATGAAAATCAACAGGGACAAGCCCAGAGTGAGACGAAACACATTTGTCATACGAAATGTAGCGGGTTTGCCCCGTTGCGGTTCACGGCGATCCCGAATTCTCCGGATTCTGGTCATGGCTTGTATTTTGTGAGAGGCAGCAGTTTGCGGTCCGGAACGGACTCCGCGTCAATTCAGCCCCTTGCCGGTTCACTTCACCAGGCGGTAGAACATTGAAGGAGTGTCCTGCGAAATGGGCTGCACCACCCGCCATCCGCCCTCCACCGCCTCAGGCTCGGGCGTCACATCCACCCACTCGCCCAACACCAGGTTCGTCCGATACTGCAGCCTGAATTCCTCCCCGCCTCCAGGCCACCACAACGTCAGCGTCGATCCCTCCACCAACAAACCCAAAGAAGGCACCAGCGTGAACTGCACCTGCTCAGAGTCGGCGCTCTCACCCGCCGGATTCAACGCCGACACCACGTAGTAATAAGTCCTGCCCGCGGCCAAACCCCCGTCAACATACTCCGTCGCGCTCGTGTTGGTCACGATCGTGTACGGCCCCCCATCCTCCGTCGATCGCTTCACGTTGTAACTGCTGGCCGTGCTCGATGCCTCCCAGCTCAGCCTCACCTGCCCATCCACCACCTCTCCCGCCAGCCCGCCCGGCACCGGCGGCACCGTCCAGTTCAACCACCCGGGCACCGTCACATTGTCAAACGCCGCCGTGCACACCAGCCCGTTGTTGTGCGCCGTCACCGCCAATCCCACATACACAATCGACGGCATGCTGATCGTCACAGCGCTGCCTTGCTGCGTCCAGATCAACCCATTGACCGATCGATACGCCGTAAACGTGTTCCCACTGCGCACCAGCCTCACCCAATACGGCGCCCCCAATCCCGTCGTGTTGCTGAAACTGCTGCTCCCTCCCGTCGCCGAACGATACTGAAACGTCACTCCATTGCCAGGCGTCACCGCCACATACGCGTTCACAGAATTCGCACTCAACGCCCCGCGAATCATCACCCCGGCCTTCGCCCACGGATCCGTGTTCTCTACAGAAATCACCCGCGCCGTAATCACACAGTTGCCCGTCACCGGAACATAAAGAAACCGAAAACCGTCCACCGTATCCCAAATGTCCACCCCCGACCCCGCCACCGTAAACACCCCGTTGTCGATGACTGCCTCACCCTCAAACCCAGTCGTCCCCACGTCCTGCGTCCGCCACGGATACGGCAGATCAAACGTCGCTTCAGCACTGTCCTGGCTCTCCTCCCCTTCAGCTATCGCGCTCACCACATAGTAATACCTCATCCCCTCAGGCACCGTGTCCGTAAAACTGGTCTCTCCCACCTCCGCCGCCACCACGCTGTAAGGACCTCCGCTGACTGGCGAACGCTTCACATTGTATGCCGTCGCCCCGGGAAACGCATCCCACGTCAAACTCATTTGCGTCGCCGATACCGGCGTCACCGATAACCCCGTCGGCATGAAATACTGCGCCGGAACACCCGCCTGCGCCGAGTAGCCACTCTCCCCCGCAAGGTTCAACGCCGATACCACGTAGTAGTGCGGCACCCCATTGCTCAACGCACTGTCCGTGTAGTTCGTCCCCATCACGTTCGCAATAAACGTATACGGCCCACCGTCGGTCGTGGACCGACGAATGTTATAACTGGTCGCGTTCGTCGACGCAGACCAGCTCAACTCCACCTGACCACCCCCGGCCGTCGCAACCAATCCCTCCGGCGCCAACGGCGGCATCAGGTTCTCCCACCCAGGCACCGTCACATTGTCGAATGTCGCCGTGCACAAACTCGAGTTGTTGTGCGCCGTCACCGCCAGCCCCGCATACACTGTAACCCCCATGCTCACCGTCGTGCTCCCAACCTGCGTCCAGTTCACCCCGTCCGGCGAACGATACCCCGTAAACGTGTTCCCGCTGCGCACCAGCCTCACCCAATACGGCGCGTTCAATCCCGTCGTGTTGTTGTTGCCGCTGTTGCCACCGGTCGTCGATCGATACTGAAACGCCACACCGTTGCCCGGTGTCACCGACACAAACGCATGCGCCGCGTTCGCATTCAAACTCCCACGGATCATCACACCCGCCTTCGCCCATTGATCGGTGTTCTGAACCCCTAGCACCCGCGCCGTAATCACGCAGTTCCCGCTGACCGGTAAATAGGCGAAACGGAAGGCGTCTGCGTTGCCCCAGATGTCCGCCCCGGAACCGCTGACCGTGAAGACCCCGTTGCTGAGATCCGCGTGGCCGGCCACTCCCGTCGCACCGATGTCCCGCGACAGCCACGGATACGGCGGGCTCACACTGGCTTCAACACTGTTTGGACTCTCAGCGGCGCCGGAAAGCGCCGTCACGACGTAGTAATAACGGATCCCGGCACTCACCGTGTCGATATAGCTGGTTGCGGTGAGGCCCTCGGCGATCGGGGTATAAGGGCCGCCGCTGCTGGCGGAGCGTTTCAGGGTGTAGCTGGTCGCGCCGCTCACGGCGTTCCAGGACAGCAAGACCTGAGTGGACGACAAGGCGGTGGCGCTGAAGCCGGTCGGGAACGCGGGAGCCCCCGGGGGCACCGCGACCCACCGCTGGCTGGCGCTCACCGAAGCCTCCTGTTGCGCCACAGGCGCCCGGTCGCCGGACCCGGCGTACAGCGACAGCCCGGAACTCACGGGCACGAATCGCAAAAACCCGCCGCCTGCAGGCAGAAGAATGAAACACCGCTCATTGCTGTTGTTCCAGGAGGACGCAAGCGCCAGCGAATCGTTCGAAACGTTCCAACTGCGGCCGTTCACCGCGGATGTCACTCTGTATTGCCCGCCGCCCAGGTGCTGCAGCACCCAGTGGTGCGCCGCTGCGCCCGCGTAACTGCTCGCGACGACGGTGTTGTTGCTCATCACGCCTTCCATCGCGAGCGCGGAGGCGGCGTTCAGGAACTTGTAGGTTCCGTTCGGAATAATGCCGCTGCTCGCCGGAGAGAGTTCGATCCAGTTCAGGTCGAAACCTCCCTTGACAACCCGCAGGCGCAGTTTCTGGCGGCCGAACGCCAGGAAAACCTGCGTGTTCACCGTTGACCACGTGGTGGCGCTGCCCGTGGGCGGAAGCGCCCGCTGCTCCGCCATACCCGCAATGGTGCTCATCAATTCAACAACCGACCCGCTCTCGGGCGCGGCGTAGCGCAGCGCAACATCGTAGTAACCCGGCTCGCGAACGAGAATCGTGTACTCCATCCACTCGCCGTCCGCCGTCGACGTCACCTTGAAGCCTCCGCCCGTATCGTTGCAGAACGTGATGTCCACCGGCTCGCTCGGGCGATATAGCCCGCCGCTGTTGACGCCGTCGGCGTCGTGACAGGCAACGCCCTCCCCGCCCGTATCGAAATCCTCCGCCTGGATACGCAATGTGCCGGTGAGAACATTGTTGACCCAGTTGGCGACGGTCGCGCGAGGTTGTCCGTTGTTTCCGTAAACTCCGCGCGGCGCGGGCCAGGTGCCGTAATCCGGCGTCCACGACAGCCCGGCGTTGTCCACCAGATCCTTGAACAGTTCCGACCGCGTGACGTCATCCGACACCCCCGTGGGCGGGATGTACTGGAACGTGAGCCACGAGACGCCAAGACGCTCGAGATCGGTGGTCAGTTCCAGTTCGAGGGCAACGCCCCGGCTGCGACCCCAGCGCGGCCAGCCGAACTCCGTCATGAAACACGGATAACCCGCGTTGATCAGGTTGGCTACGGCCGTTGCGGTGCCTTCCCATCCGCCGTAACCGTGAAAAGCCACCGCCTCATTGGTCCAGACAGCGTTCTGCACGCCGAACACGGCCTGGTTGAAAGCGCGAATGTCCGTCAACGCCGCATTGGCTCCGCCGTTGCCCGAGAGCACCGCGTAACTGAACAACAGCACCGGCGTATGCGGCGCCCTCGCCCGAATCGCCCGGTAAGCGGCGATTTCCATGTCCAGTGTCCCCGACGGCGTCGTGCCGTTGAGATAGGATGGCCCCCAGGCCATTGGCTCATTGTGGATTTCGTAGATGACGTGCGTCTCGTTCGCGTAGCGCGCCGCGTAGAGGTTCCAGAAGTTGGTCGCCCACTGGCGATTATGGTTCCCGTTGTTCGCGCCGTTGCCAATGGTCATGACCAGATAAAGCCCAAGATCACGCGTCCGCTGAACGATCTTGTCCACCTCGGCCATGTTGTACCCGGGCGCGGTGCTTCCGGGATTCGGATAGTTCGGATCGAACACCTCCGCGTAGAGATGCACCGCGTTGAGGCCAAGATCCTTGATCTTCGCGATCTGATCGTAGGGAGCGGCAGATGTCCACTCCGTGGAAGTGTAAGGACCACGAAGAGGCTGCCCGTTGTCGGCTACGAACGTTGTGCGGGCGGCATTGAGTCTGGGCCGGGCTCGCTGAGCCGGCATGGCATCCCAGCAGGATCCCAGGAGAAGCAACAAGGCGAGCGCGCCGCAAACGTTCATCTGCAGCGAACGGGCCTTGGCTGGTTTATCCTTCATCTCATTCTCAAATCGAAACGGCCAACACCCGGCGCCGGCGCGTAACATCCTGTCAGTGCGTCGCTAGAACGGTTTATCAGGACTTCAGTCAAATCTGAATATGCCAAACGTCATATGCCCCCGACCGGAGCATTCTCATGGGCCCGGCGCCGGCCGGGTGCCTTCAGGGATGTCGGGCGCGGCAACGCGGGCGCGCAATTGCGAAACATAGCGTAGAGCGTTCGGATCGTTGGGGTTGCGCTTCAGCACCTCCTCGAATTGCGCAAGCGCCTCATCAAACTTCGACTGCTGGTACAAGGCGATTCCCAGGTTGACACGCCCAGCGATGAGGTCCGGATCAAGCCGCAGGACTTCTCGAAACTCCCTTTCCGCCCGCGCGGGCTGATGCAGGCGGCCCAGTTGCACCCCCAATTGCATGTGCGGCTGGACCGCATCGGGCGCCAGTTCAACCGCCGCCTGATATTGCTGCAGTGCTTCCTCGTGCCGCCCGGCGGCAACAAGCGCTCTCCCGGCTTCCAGACGCAGGCCTGCGTCTGCCGGGCTAAGTTCAATGGCGCGGTTGAAATTGGTTACCGCCGAGTCAAACCACTGGCGACTGAAGCAAAAACGCGCCAACAAAGCCAGGTCATCGGCGCGGTTGACGGGATTGTTCAGAGCCATGGCAAAGCACTGCCCGGCGTCATTCGTCCGCCCCATCTTTTCGTAAAGTTGCCCCAGTCCCAGCCAGCCGGTGCCGTATTCCGGTTTCAATGCAAGCGCGCGCCTCAACTCGACCACGGCGTCGCCGGAACGCCCAAGCTTCTCCAGGCACAAAGCGAGATTGTGCCGGGCCCAGACCGCCTGCGGATCCAGAGCGCACACCTGCCGGAACGCAGCAATGGCCTCCTCGTATCGCTCCTTCTGGCCGAGAAGAATACCGCGCAACAGCCACGCCTCGCCGTTGCTGGGCAGCCGTTCCAGCGACCGCCCCACCGCCGATAACGCTCCGTCCAGATCACCCTGCGACTGTCGAATCTCGGCCAATTGCTCCCACAAGACCGCATCCCCGGGCCAACGCGCCAGCGCGGCTTCGATAACTGAGCGCGCTTCACCCAGCGCCCCCGGGGAGTCGGGCAACGGCAATTGTCGCAAGGCCTCGCCCAGCCGCCGCATCTGCTGGTCGTGATCCGCCTGAAAACTGAAAGGAATATCCGAGATGCGACCGCGAATCTCCGACAGGATCAACTGCCTCTCTCGTGCTGTGAACCCAAGACGTTGAGCGCATTCTGCCAGCTCGGGCCAGTCGCCGTCCCCCGAAAACCCCAGCGCTCTTTCCACTTCGCCGGCAATAGCCCTGGCAAGAAGATAGTTGCCCTCGAACGTGAGATGGACGTGCTCAAGAAACAACTCCGCACCCGGAATGCCGTCCGGACTCGCCTCCGCGAATACCCGGTCGGCATCGGCCAGCGCAATCCCGCCCGCCGCCTGCTGCCGGATGATCTCATTGAGCCGCGTGTCGCATCGAAAACGCAATGCATCCAGATCCCGCGCGGCGATGAATTCCCTTCGGGCAGCCTCGGGATCCTTCAACGCAAGCAGGCATTGGCCTCGGCGGAATCGCAGCTCCGCAAAGCTGTCGTCGATCTCCGCCGCCCTGGCGAAATGCAGGTTCGCCTGCTGGATGTCCCCGTCCGCATACGCTCTCACACCGGCGTCAAAGAAGCGCTGCCACTCCTCAAGGCGCGATTCCGAAAGCCCGGCACGGTGTAGTGACGCGAACGGGGCGCAGTCCTTCAAGTTGACCGCCACCGTGCTCAACACGATTTTTGCGCCGCTGTCGCGGCCGGCATCGAGGATGTCCTTGAGGTTCCGCCGAAAGTTCTCATACACCGCGTCCAGCCGCGGATCCGACCCGGCAATCTTGTGATCCACAAACGCGCGCATGCCTTCCCACTCGCTGCTACGGGCGGGGTCCTTCCGCGACGCTTGCCACAGCGAGTCCAACGCCTGGCCGGTTCGGGTCGCTTTGAACGCAAGATTGGCGCGAATCAGCGGGCGCGGCAGCGTCCGGTTGCCAAACACTGTCCCGGCGCCGAACGGCCCCACCACCTCATTGTTGCCCATGTAAACCACCCAAACGTCCGCCCGAGCCTGCTCGCAGTCCCGCGCCAGAAGGCGGATCACGTGCGAGTTGATCCCTGTCATGGCGGCGTTCACCACCTCGAACTTCCTGCCGGGATAACGCAGCGTGAGCATCGCTTCCAACATGCGCGGCAGCCCAAAGCGCGGCTCCGGATCGCCATACGCTGCAGACTCGCCGAAAACGAAAATCCGAATCGTGCCCGGCGGCTTCTGTCGCGGAATGGAAATCGCGCTGGGCAGCCGGGCGGCGCGCGGGCCGAAGAAGCGCCAGCCGAACTGGTTGTTCTGCACGAAGGTCTTTTCGCCCCCGTGGGAGGATTTCAGAAGAAACGCAGTTGGGAATCCGGCACCCGCCAGGCGAAGCCCCAATTCAAGCAGGCCCAGGCACAGCAGCGGCACGCCAACCGATGCGAGCACCCGGAAACAATACAGTCGCCGCCGGGACACTGTCGCCGCCGGCCTGTTCGCGCGTCCTGGCTTCGGTCTGCGCCGACTCATGGTATTGCGGAAGTTCCGGGTTCGCGGGCGCTGCCGCGGAACAACCCAGGTTTCATCCCCGGGATAGCGGCGAAGCAGTGCCTCAAAGTGTTCACGCGCAATATCAAACTTCCCCTGATCGCAGAGCGCAACTCAGAACGGCTTATCCGGAGAATCATTCGAACAGCGGTATAACCATCCTCTCTCCTCTCGCGCGCAGAACCGCAGGAACTCTCGGAACACGGCAGCACTGACGCCGAGTTCAACCATCTGCTGCAGGCCCGCGGGCGGAGGGATCCCCCTCCACCCGTTCTCTCAGACGAATGGCGGTTAGTTTGCGCCGCGTGATTTCCGGTACTTCGGCCCGAACTTGCTGTTGAGGTAGTATCGGTTCTGGTGAGAGATCTCCAGAAACCGATGTCGATGGTTCATCAGGCGTGGGTAGGG
>Ga0209508_1001434_pt1 | contig 18651 bp, 18 predicted proteins | sample AD_UKC129_MetaG_FD_184427 | JGI IMG/M metagenome (GOLD analysis project Ga0209508, IMG submission 184427) | Active sludge microbial communities of municipal wastewater-treating anaerobic digesters from Canada - AD_UKC129_MetaG (SPAdes) (version 2) | ecosystem: Engineered > Bioreactor > Anaerobic... | reverse complement strand
ATTTTCAGATAAGAGGGCTGGGATAGTAATAAGATAGTTAACCAGTTCTTAATCTTATATTAAACTGTCTTTAATTCTATCTTAAATATCGTTTAAACCTCTTCCTGTAAGATTTAATTGGGGTGATAAGGATGAAAAGAGTAGATAATATAAGGTCATTACAGGAAGAGTATGGTGGTTTAGGTTATCTGAGAGTAAAAGATACAGGTGTTCATCCCATAGAGGTGGATAAGATTATAGGTTCTGTGGGAAGACCCCAGGACCTGGATTCCAACTTCAGGTTTAAATGGAGAAGACCCACTGAAAGGTATCTTACAATAAAAAAGATGATGGAGGAGGGGAAGATTTTACCTCCTATCGAAGTTTACAAGATAAGGGATGAATACTATGTGCTGGATGGACATCACAGAGTCGCTGCCGCCAAAGAACTGAGACAGAAATTTATAGATGCCCATATCTTTCAGGCTTATCCCCTTAGACCCAGGAGAGAGGATATCCTGTATAGCTACAGGGAGTCATTTAGAGAGAAAACAGGATTGGATATACCTCTTACCGAGCCTTCGGGTTATGAGAATTTTCTCTCTCAGATAGAAGATTATGCAAAGAGGAATAATGTCTCCTTTAAAGAGGCAGTAAGTGGCTGGTATAAGGAATTTCTGGAGGATTGCAGACTGATAAAGAGAGAGAAGGTTGACAGGATTTTTAGAGATAAAACAATTGGGGACCTGTACCTCTATGTCTGTACACATAAGTGGTATAAGAGTGAAGAACAGGGTAGAGAGGTAACATTTAAAGAGGCTCTCAAGAGCTTCAAAAAGTTGTATGGTAATGGAGAAGAATCCAGACTGAGATTCCTTAAATGGATTCCAGTAAGACTCTGGATTTAACCTGAGATACCATCTCTCCATCGCCTGCATTTGCATCTTTTTTTATCATTATAAAGACCAGAAAGGTGGAGAGTTCTTCACCATTCTTCTTCCCGACTTTGACACCCCACCTGACTAAAATCTGCATCAAATCTATATTCTTTAATTTAAAATATGATATTTTGCCACTACACTAATTACTTCTGCCAGTTTATAGAACTAATTCTTCCTTAGATAGTAACTACGTCCCTGGAGACCAAGTCAAGGCAGGTAATATACGTAAAGCAGTGTAGTGAGCCAGAAGAAGAGGTAGCCAATATATCAGGCTTTAAACTATAAAGACAGATCCTTACAGGCTGATTTCTGGTACTTATAGCACAACTTGGGTTAACCTCTACTTTTACTTTACAAAAGATAAAAAGACGTAGTATGCATACGCATAACTATACAATCCACCACCACGGTATAGCGATAATTCTGGAGTGGAGGTATCTGAGTGTATCTCCAGTATAAATGAGAATTCCCATTATGGTTTCAGGATAATCTTCCATAAAAGATAGCAGACCATTTATATCTCTGTAAGAGGGATTCTGCGTCAATTTAACCTCAAAGGCAAAAAGTCTATTACCCCATTCTAAAATAAAGTCCACCTCTTTACCTGCAGTGGTCCTCCAGTAGTATATATCTGTTTTTGGTGTTAAAAGCTGAGAGTAGACTAAAAGATGCAGATAGATCATATTTTCAAAAAAGCCACCTAATTCACGAGCTTCCCTCAAGGTATTCTTATCAAAATAACTTGAGAGATAGATAGAAAGAGCAGGATCTATGAAGAAGAATTTGGGCGATTTTATTACCCTCTTAAGCCTGTTAGAAAAATACGATTGAACCCTCTTTAACATATTGGAAGTCTCCAATAACTTTATATATCTATGGACTGTAGGCTGGCTTATGCCCACCTCTCTTGCTATTTCTGTTTGGTTAATAATACTGCCAGTTCTCAAGGCAATGGAATTCATAACCTTCCTGAAATCGATGAGAGAGTCTATCTGTGAAAGTTCTCTAAGGTCTCGTTCCATATAAGTCTTAATATAGCTTTCCCACCATAAGATTATATTATCAGTCTCCTGAATATGTATAATGGGAGGCATAAATCCGTTGAACATAACAGGAATATAATCCAGTTTCTCTACGTTCTGGTTTATCAGTTTCTCTCCCTTTAGAAGCGAAATAAACCTTTCCTTTCCACTTAAATCTCCAATCATTTCTCCGTATGTCATAGGGTACATCTCGAAGTATACGGCTCTCCCGGCAAGGGTCTCACTTATCCCTCTCATAAGAAGCAAGTTGGAGGAACCAGACAGGATGAATCTTATCTCTCTTTTTGTTCTATCTACGGAAAATTTTACCATGGAGAGTAATTCTGGAACCTTCTGGACTTCATCAATAATAACCCTGTCAGTATCGACCCATAAAGAGTATGGGTCTCTTTTTGCCTGTTCTAAAAATGAAAAGTCATCAAGATTTATATATTTAAAATCTGGGAATTCTCTCTCTAAAAATGTACTCTTCCCCACCTGCCTGGCTCCTGTTATTATCACCACAGGAAAATCAATCAGTGCAGATTTTACCCTGTTACCTATCAGCCTTTTCCTATAAATTAATTCACGTCCTGAATGATTTTCATTCATATAGTGAATAATATTACAAATACCGGCAAAAGTCAAGAGCTGATCTGCAATCCATATGGTTGAGCTATTTTATCCTCTCCGAACTTCACCCATATGATTGTTATTTATCAATGAAGCTAGGTATTTTGCAGTTTTTAGACCTTCAGCATATTTATCCTTATATCCTGGATGTATCTCAAGCGTCATAAAGGCTTGAGATATCTTAAGATTCGAAAAGCTCTTCTCCAGAGGAAGATTTCCCCAGCCAGGTGGAAGATGAAGGTCGCCCAGTCCATAGATAAGCTGGAACATATATGGTAGCTCTCTATCCACATTATTGGGTCTTCCAAAGGAATCGTAGACATGCAGACTATTTATGTAGGGAGATGCGAGTTCTGAAGAAAAATAATCAAAACCAAAGTGAGTGGATGCCACTCTGGCATGTCCAAAATCGAAAGTGATACCCACGTTGGGTTTTGCTATCCTAGCTATCTGATCGACCAGTTTATCTATGAATGCACCATTGAGTAAGCCCTTTAAAGGGTGTACAAAGAAGATGATGAGGGCTGGGTAGAATTCCAAGATAATAAAGGGAATGGTATCAATGTAAGATAGGTAGAGATAGCAGGGCAAGGAGATAGTTTTCTCTATGTAAAAAGCGAGATGAAGGGGAAGAAAGAAGAAAGTATGGAGGAGATGCATAGCCAGAGATATGAAGAAGGGCTACAAGCAATAAAAGAAGGGATAGCTAAAAAGGAGGAATCAAGAGAGTAGAAAAAGTATATGAGCGGTAAGGATAATGAATAGTCAGAAGACAGTAACTACGTCCATGGAGACCAAGTCAAGGCAGGTAATATACGTAAAGCAGTGTAGTGAGCCAGAAGAAGAGGTAGCCAATATATCAGGCTTTAAACTATAAAGACAGACCCTTACAGGCTGATTTCTGGTACTTATAGCGCAACTTGGGTAAAGTTCCTTTTGTTATTGTAGACCCTACAGAAATACCAAGAAAAGAAGCTCATCATACCTCTTACGTTGGAGTACTAAGTGATGGTAAGACAAGAGGATTTGCCATAATTTGTGTCAGTGTTCCATATAAAGGAAGAGCCATACCATGTTACTTTAATACATACTCGTATTAGAAGGTAAGATTTGATATAAATTTATACTTTAGGATACCTATAATTAGGATTCAGATATGCAATTTAGAAAGCTGGCCGAACTCCTGTCCGAAGATCAGTATATTTTAGTGAATTGAGGAGATTTTTCTGGTATAATAAATGCTGTGCCAAGTGTTGAGATTTAAGCATGTTTACTGCCTTCTTAAAATCCTGCTTGAGAGAAAGATAGGTGATATTTAGAGGAAAAAGTAAGGGTGAAGAGGTTTGGGCTGTGGGGGAAAATAAGATTATTATCCTAGATCTAAGACTACAAGGAGTTTTAGAGTTTCCGAAAATCTTATGAGTCTTGTAGAGGAGGTAATAGATGAGATAAAAAGAGCGATAGATAAATAGAAGGGATAACTTCTAAGTCTCGTTAACCCCAAAGGGGTAGAAGTTTATAAAAAAGTAATCTTAAGTGAGGAGGCATATTTATGAAAAGATTTATAGAAAGATTAGCTTTAGTCTGTCTGGTTATATCTTTAGTGCTAAATCTAGCACCAAATGTTTTCTCTCAGCAGGCTTCTATAGGACAATACTCTACTATAGAAGAGTATGAAAGGGCTACTGGTAAGAAAATTACAAAATTCAGTGAAAGTCCAATGCTTGCTGATCTTGTTAAACAAGGAAAACTTCCATCTGTAGAGAAGCGGCTCCCTGAGGAACCTATTGTGATACAACCAATAGAAGAAGTCGGGAAATACGGTGGGACTTGGAGAAGGGCGGCATTATCACCGAATGATACTAGAATCAGGGATAGGATGGGATATGAACCCCTAGTAAAATGGGGAAGAGACGGGAAAACAATGGTTCCTAATTTAGTTAAATCTTGGGAGCTTACCAATAGAGGAAAAACCTATGTCTTTTATCTTAGAAAAGGGGTTAAATGGTCAGATGGGGAACCTTTTACAGCAGATGATATAATGTTCTGGTATAATGACGTTATCCTTAACAAAGAACTTACCCCCTTATTTCCTGCATGGTTGGCGTCTGGAGATAAGCCGGTAGAAGTAGTAAAGAGAGATGACTATACTGTAGAGTTTCGTTTTGCTGCGCCTTATTCTATATTTCTAAATTATCTAGCTGGACCGGATACTGGAGTATTTGTAACCAATTATCCAAAACATTATCTACAAAAATTTCATCCAAAATATACTCCGAAAGAAAAGCTAGATTCTTTAGTAAAAGAAGCTAAATTTGACTCATGGTTTCAGCTATTCGCTGATAAAGCGAATCCCAATACTAATCCTGAACTTCCTACTATAAGACCATGGGTACTTAAAAGTAATCCTACTGCTACTCGATTAGTAGCAGAAAGAAATCCTTACTATTGGAAGATTGATACTGTTGGTAATCAACTTCCCTATATCGATAAAGTTGCCTTTGATATAGTCCAGGATACACAGATGGCAGTTATGAAAGCTGTATCTGGTGAACTAGATATGCAGGGAAGGCATATGTCTCTTGCTGATTATACGCTACTAATGGAGAATAGAACTAAGGGGAACTATGATGTCTACCTATGGAATGAAGGGAAAGCAGGAACTGCTCTTTATATAAATCAAAACTACAAGGGAGACGAAGATATAACTAAGCTCTTTCGAAATGTAAAATTCCGCACAGCCCTTTCCCTTGCCATTAACCGTGATGAAATAAATGCACTTGTATATCTGGGGCAAGGGAGACCATGCTATGTAATGTTTCCTTTTACCTCACTACAAAATGATCCAAATATTCGCAAATTATATGAGTACAATGTAGCTGAGGCTAATAGACTTTTGGATAGTCTAAGGCTTAATAGACGTAATAAAGATGGATTTAGATTACTCCCAAACGGGAAACCACTCCAAGTAACACTTCTTGTCGGCTTGGGTTATCCAATGCATCCTGATGTCTCAGAGCTAGTAAAAACTTATTGGGAAAAAGTAGGGGTTAAAACAGCAATAGACACAGTGTCTCAGGATTTATGGTGGTCACGAGTTCAAGCTAATAATTACCAAATAGTACCTCACTATCTAGAATTTTGTGAGGGATTTCTTGATATGAGTTATTCAAGTATGTCTTTCATCCCCTGCAGAGCCCTGACATATTTTGCTCCGCTCTGGGGTTTATACTATGAAAGTTTGGGAAAGAATGGAGAGAAACCTACCGGAGATGCTCTAAGAAGTCAGATGCTCTTTGATAAATTAAAAACCAGTACGAGTAAAGATGAACAGGATAAGTTAACTGAAGAGCTTCTAAGGGTATGGGCTCAAAACCTTTGGGCAATCCCAACCGCTGGAAGCTATAAGATACCGATCGTAGTCAAAAAGAATTTTAAGAATGTCCCTAAAAATGCAAGCTTGGCTTATTCGTACTGTAGTCCGGGTTATTTAAATCCTGAGCAATTCTTCTTTGAAGAGTAATTAGGCAATTATCAAGTAAGCCAGGATTCGTCTTGGCTTACTTGATACATTATGGAGGAGATTTGTATATGAGACGAAAGATTATATGTTTCCCAGAAAGAGGTAAGGTAGCTATAAAAGAAGAAGAATTATCAGAAGATTTAGAAAACGACGAAATTTTAATTGAGAATCTAAAAAACTTAATTAGTCCAGGTACAGAACTTGCTCTCTATACTGGAACACATGTAGGTTTTAAAGATCCAAAAAATTTATGGGCTAAATATCCGCACTATCCCGGTTATATATCGATAGGGAGAATAGTAAAGACTGGTAAATGTGTAGTAGGATTGAATCCAGATGATATAGTACTTTCTAGCATGAATCACTGTTCGCATGGAAAACTAAAAGACTCAGACCCACTTTTGATCAAGCTTCCTGAAAATGCTGATCTTGACACATTACTTTTTGCCAGGATGGCTGCTATCAGTATGACAGCTCCTCTATTAGCAGACTATTCTATTGGTGATAGGGTAGCTATTATAGGATTGGGGATTGTTGGGAATCTATGCTCTCAACTATTCCAATTATCTGGGGCTGATGTATATCCATTGGAAATAGTTCCATATCGTATTAAAATAGCTCAGAATGCAGTGATAAATAGAGTTCTTAACGGAGGAGAAACTCATGAAGTCAAATCCCAGATTCAGCAAGTAACCAATGAATTGGGGGTGGATATTGTTGTTGAAGCTACAGGTATACCAGAATTAGTAAATCAGGCGTTAGAATTAGTTAATAACCTAGGGCAGGTAATACTTTTAGGTTCTACCCGTGGACTAGTTAATATAGATGTTTACACCCATATTCATCATAAGGGAGTTACTGTTAAAGGAGCTCATGCTAATGTATTAGATTCAACTAAAATAGTAGGAGAGCCTAATGGTATGCGCAAGTATATCCTAAGAATGATAGATCTTATACTATCTGGAAGGCTAAAAGTATATCCTCTTATAACTCATAGAATAGCTCCAGAAGATGTTGAAGATGCTTATAACTGGCTATTGAAGAAAGAAAATATGGCTTTGGGGATAATTATTAACTGGAAATAATTTATATAAGGAGGAGATAAAGATGAACAACAACGAACCAATCCAGGTGGGAGTAGTTGGGCTTGGACGTAGCGGATGGAATATACATATCCGAACCTTTAGAAATATGACAGATAAGTTTCGTGTTGTCGCTGTCTGTGATATTAACGAGGCTAGACTAGAAGAAGCTAAGACATCCTTGGGATGTAAAACATATGCCAGATACGAAGATTTTCTGGGTGATCAGGGGATAGAATTAGTTGTGGTAGCTACTCCAACCTATCTGCATTCGCCCTATTCTATAATGGCTCTTAAATCTAGAAAGAAAGTAGTTTGCGAAAAGCCTATGGCTACAACAACTAAAGACGCAGATGAAATGATTAGAGTTTCTAAAGAGACGGGGTCTCTCCTTACTGTATTTCAAAATAGACGTTATGGTAAGGATCATATCAAGGTAAAGGAGGTCATAGCCTCTGGTAAGCTCGGACGCATAGTGCAGATCCGAATGACCATGAATAGTTTTGGTCGTAGATGGGACTGGCAGACACTAAAAGAATTTGGCGGAGGGTCTCTTAATAATAATGGCATTCATCTCTTAGATCGTGCACTTCAACTTATGTCAGAGAAAGAGCCTGAGGTATTCTGTCACCTGGATAGAGCTCTAACACTTGGAGATGCAGATGACCACGTGAAGATTATCCTTAAAGCCCCTGGAGAGCCTTTAGTAGATATTGAACTTACAAGTGCATGTGCCTATCCCATAGAGAGCTGGCTTGTCATGGGGACCTGTGGAACTCTCATAGGAACCCCTTCAGAATTAAAATGGAAGTATATAAAACCTGAAGAGTTATCCCCCAGAGCTGTGGATAAAGAACCCACTCCTGATAGAAGTTATAATAGAGAGGATCTGCACTGGTACGAAGAGACATGGAAAGAGGAGGATAGCTTAATAACGCAGGAGATGGCATTTTATACAGATCTATATCGCACGATTCGAGAGGGTGCTCCTCTAGCTGTAAAGCCAGAGGAAGTCAGGAAACGTATAGCCATAATAGAGAAATGTCATAAGATGAATAATCTCTAATTAAGAGAGAATAAGGAGGCAGATGATGAAATTATCTGTATGTCACTATAGTTTTCATAGAAGATGGGAAGAAGAAAAATGGACATTGGAGAGACTCTGCGAAGAGGTAAAGTCTCTTGGTGTTAACTCAGTGGATTTTCACGCAAGACTTGTCAGCAGGTTGGGGACTCCAGATGATATTGTGCAGGAGATAAAGACGACCATCTCTAAGACAGGTATAGACTTATCCGGGTTTTCTCTCTCTACCAACTTTAATATAGAAAACTCAGAGGAATATCAGGATATGATAAAAGATACAATCGTATGGATGCAGGTAGCAGCTGAGGTAGGAGCTCCCGTCTCCAGGGTCTTTGGTGGAAGTCTCAGAAACAGATTGAATATCGATGAAAAGACAAAGAGAGATATTTTTCAACGTGTAATAGATGCTCTGGGCATTTTATCTAAAGAGGCAGAGAAATTGGGACTTATATTGGCATTGGAAAACCATGGCGGACTTCCCTGTACAGGTGAAGAACAGGTAGAGATGATAGAAGAGGTAGGGTCAAAATATCTAATGGCAACGGTAGATATAGGGAACTATCTGCAATGTGGACAGGAGGCGGTTGATGGTGTTAGGATAGCCAGCAAATATTGTGCCTATGTTCATGCGAAGGATTTCAAGAAAAAACCAGATTCTTCTATCCCCTGGGGATGGAATGTCTCTCCCTGTATTGTTGGAGAGGGGGATGTCGATGTAGCTGGTTGTCTCTCAGTGCTTAAAGAGGCAGCCTATGACGGTTATATAGCTCTAGAATATGAAGGACTTGAGGATGAAAAGATTGGAGTTCCAAAAAGCCTTGAATATGTGAAATCAGTTATGGATAGAATCTAATAGCAGGGCGGGGATTCCCGCCCTATCTCCTGTTGTTTTACATTACTGAAAATCTAAGATATAGGCTTTCCCCTCCTCAGCGGAGAATGAATAAAGATAAGTTTCAGGATTTTCAAGTATTATCTTTTCTCCATCGCAGGTAACTGTAAACGGATTTCTACTTTTTATCTTGCATAATCCTCCATTTTTAGACCTTATTTCAGCCCCTGTGATTCTTCTATCTTTCCATTCTATATCTACTTCAAAACCACCTCTGGCGCATAAGCGTTAACACACGAGCTGTCAATGGTCTGTGAAAATGTCACCTAAAATCGCCCAAGAAAATGTCACTTATATAATTATAATACTTACTAATAGTATAAACATAAAAGGTTACTCTATAAGTCTCTATGTACATTTTATTCTTATTCCTGAATTTCTCTGAAGGGAATGGTAGGATGTCATGCCTTCTCCTGAAGAAGGACTCATGTCAGAGTATCTACCCAAGAATTAAAAATATAGAACTTTTATAGCCTTTTGTGTGGAGTCTGCACCATCTCTATTCTCGGGAATAACCTTATTTTATCCTCCCCCGAAATGGGGGAGGATAGAGGTGGGGGTATTCTTCTAAAATAGAAATAATGATATCATTAGATTATTATCAATGTAGGGGTTTGATTTATCAAGCCCTAAACCATTGAGTACGATGAATCGTGCCCCTAAATCTATCATGTAAATTATGTCAGGGTTGGGAAAAGCCATTGGAATCACCTGTGACATTATCTCAGAACTATTTACCCATGACAATATCATAGAACAATAACAAAAAATATTGACAGTGAATGTGTGTGGAGGGTAAAATATAAACAGGTTTACAGTGTATTAAGGTTTGAAGGGTAAGGTAGGCGCACCTTGACAGATGGTATAGAAGGAAATAGACTGGACTAAGGTTAAAGGGCAGAATTGGGAAATAGGATGTGTATTCTGGGGGAGTTTGGGGTTGTCAAGAAACTAGTGTAAACCTCCCAGGTGTCATTTTATAGATACCCTCCTAGCCTATCATCGAATTGTATCGATAGTTCCGCCAGGATCAAATGCCAGTCCCTTATCTTACTTGTCCACTCATTCGTTTAGGGCATCTTCATTCGGATATACTCCTTTATTTCTCGTTACTCTCCTTATCTGACTGTTCAGGCTCTCTATCGGATTTGTGGTGTATATTAGCCTCCTTCCTGTCTTTGTAGACTACATGCTTTAGGCTATTCCTCATCTGGTGTACTATACAAAACTGTAACTCTACTCGTGGAAATACTGCCCTAACTGCTGTCTCTATCCCTGGCAATTTGTCACTGCAGACTATAAGAACATCCTTTACTCCTCTTGTCTTTAACTCATTGAAGATATTTAGCCAGAACCTTGAATTCTCTACTTCCCCTATCCATATACCCAGTACATCCTTCTTACCTTCCATATCTATGCTTATTATTATGTATGCTGTCCTTGTTTCTGCCTCTATCCCATTCTTAACCTTGAAGTATATCCCATCTATGAAGATTATTGGATATACTTCTTCTAAGGGTCTATTCTGCCATTCTGTAGCCTTCTCTATTACCCTATCTGTTATATTGCTTATTGTCTCAGGAGAAATATTGTATCCATATATCTCCATAATGTAGTTTTGTATATCCCTGGTGGTTAATCCCTTCTGGTATAGAGCCAGTACCAGTTAGGGGATATCCTTGAATTAGGAAAGGACAATAAAGTAGCATGGGAGATGAATCCTGGTGCAATGCTGGGTGATCCTGAATTTGCTAAACGTTATTGGGACATAGGCAGAGAGGTAGGAGTTATCTTTCATATGGGTACAGATGCACATAGATTAATTTCTATAGATACAAAGCAAGCTGTCGAACAGTTAAAATCCATACTGGAATAATCTATATGAAGTCTTTAAAGCTTTCATTTAAAGGAAAGTAATGCTAGATACAAATACAGGAGGAGAGTATAATATGCAACTTATGAAGGATTTCTTTCAGGTAGGTGGAAGCCTGAATGGTATTACCTGGACGGGAAATGATGCGAGCTATGATGATTGCAATACATATATCCTTAAAACAGGTGAAGGGCTTATAATGTTCGACTGTGGTTGCGGTGATACCCTGGAACAGATATTTAATAATATGCTATATTGGGATCTCAATCCAGAAGATATCAGAGCCTGCTTTATAACCCACCCTCATCTGGATCATGCAGGTGCCTGCCATCTGCTGGCTGATCGAGGAATAAAACTATTTGCACACAAAAATACTGCTGATGCGATAGCAGCAGGTGATGAAAGATGCTGTGGATATCTATATCATAAAGAATTTATTCCATGCTCTATAGACAAAGAACTGACGGATGGAGAGATAGTTGACTTACTGAGTATGAAATTCAAAGTGATGCATCTACCAGGGCATACTATGGGGTGTACAGCCTATGTATTTCAGCTTGATGGTAAAACTGCAGTTGTAAGTGGAGATATTATAGGTACATTGTTGGATGGTCATTTTGGATGGAGTGGATCAATTGATTTTGACAAAAAAATATATTTAGAATCATTAAAGCGATTTGCCAGGTTTGATTCAGATATGATGTTCCCAGGGCATGGGATGACATATTTTTACAAACCAAAACGACGTGTAGAGCAAGTATTGAATGAGGCACTGATACAGTGGAGATAAGAGAGGCAGAAAAAGGTATACAAAAACAGATATCAAACACACACGAGCCGTCTGCATTGCCTGATAAATTTTTACCACAAGATATATTATAGCATTAATAGGTTTAGAAAAGACAGCAGGAGGTATCTGGATGTGTATAATAGCGGTATGTATTGATAGGAAGCTCTCTTTGGAAGAGATAGATTATGGATGGACAAGGAATTCAAACGGAGGTGGAATTGGTTGGGTAGAAAATGGCAGGGTGAATTATATAAAAGGGTTAATGACTCTTGAAGATTTTAAAAAAGAGTATGAAAATCTAGACATTCTCCCTCATATAGTTCATTTCCGGGATGCATCAAAAGGTATTCCTGTAAATTGTAAACTTACCCATCCGTTCATAGTGAGTAAAACATCGCCGATAAGACTGAGATATAGGGGTGTAAAGCCTGTACTTTTTCATAATGGAACTATTAAGGATTGGGAAAGATATTATGAGCAATATGTAGAATCAAGAGGAATCATAATTCGAGATGATAGCCTTTCAGATACAAGGGTTATGGCAATCATATGGGCAGAAAAAGGTGAAGATACCTTTGATTTACTTAATCCTGGGAAAGTTGCTCTGTTATATCCAGCTGAAGGGATCAAAAAATATGGAGACTGGATAGAGAAAAATGGGATATATCTATCCAATAAGCAATTATTAAGCTGTCAGTAGACTGTAAGAAGAGATCAGGGAGAAACTTCTTTCGATGAATTATCTTACGAAAGTTGTATAATGGAACTATTCCCTTATTATCCCGGAGGTGTTATATGGAAGATGATGTTCTGTTTAGAGAGTTGTTCAGAAAAATAGAAGAGTTACCTGTGATTGATTGTCATGAGCATATACTGGGTCCAAAAAGAGAGGTAACCAGAAGAGAGCCTGTAGCCAGCTTGATTCAGGGGTATGTTCAGAGCGACCTGTTATCGGCTGGTATGACTCAGAAAGAACTCGACATCCTGAATAATAATGAAATCGAAACAGAGGAGAAGTGGGAGCTCTTTGAAAAGTTCTGGAAGAAGATAGAGTTTACCGCTTATGCCAGGGTTACCAGGCTTATTATGAAGGACATTTATGGTGAGGAAGAGATATCCCTGCAGTCCATTCTCAGAGTAAGGGATAAGATTATACTCCCAACAGAGGAAAATTATAATTCTCTATTTGAAAAAGCCCACATAGAGGTAATACTTTCTGATGTATTCTGGGATTTACAAACGCTTAAGGAATTTATTGATGGAAAGCTTGATTATTATAAGAAGATAAGATTTCTATTCCCTCTCCCCCAGTTTCATAATGATGTGAAAAGCTTTGATTTTGTTCAGTCAGTGGGTGCTTTACTGGACAGACATATCGTATCACTGGAAGACTATCTGGAAGTAGTCTATGAACTTTTGAAAAGAGCCAAAGAAAGAGGGATAGCTGGTATAAAGGACCAGAGTGCCTATACCAGGACTTTAGACTATGAGCTGGTTCCAATGTGTGAGGCGGAAAAACTGTTTAATAGGATACTCTCTGATCCCAGGAACTCTCTGGGCTGGCCAGAGGCTAAGCCCCTGAATGATTTTTTATTCCATCAATTTATGAATTTTGCCAGAGAGCTTAAACTGCCGGTTCAGATACATACCGGACATATGGCTGGTATAAGAAACAGGATAGAGAAGACAAATGCAGTACTGCTGACCAATGTCTTTGAGCTGTACCAGGACTTAAAGTTTGACCTGTTTCATGGAAATTGGCCATATATTGGAGAGATACTCTTCCTGACCAAGAACTATCCCAATGTCTATATGGATCTGTGCTGGGTAAATATAATCGACCCGATATACAGTGAAGAGTTATACTCCAGGGCTATTCTTACAACCCCTCATACAAAAATAAACGGCTTTGGTGGAGACTATTTTGATGTCCCTGAATATATAGTATCCCATCTGAAGATATGCAGAGAAAATATCACCAGAGCTCTGGTCAGACTGATAAGGATGGGCTGGATAGATGAAGGTTCTGCATTAGAGATAGCCAAAGACTGGTTGTTTAACAATCCAAAGAGCTTATTCAATCTCTAGGATTGTTATAGCTTATCTATCGGCTGAAAAATTCTGTGTATCATCTATAGCCGGATATCTGACAGGGTTGTCCGAATTCCTGTTAGAGGGTCACTCTATGAACGATTGCTCAGCAAGGAGGATATATAGTATAATAGAGGAAATGATGAGGAAAACAGGTAATATATGAAGAGACTTTATGACTTATCATTTAGTATCCTGGTTTGGTCTCTGATGAAAGTGAGGTAGTGATAGAGATGGAGAAGTTTACACTGGAGGTCCCCAGTGAGGTTATTAATGCAATGAGACTGCCGCCTAGTGAGATGGAAAAGGAGCTCCGCAAAGAATTAGCTCTAGCGCTATATCAGCGAGGGGTACTTTCCTTAGGTAAAGCCAGAGTGCTAGCCCAGATGACCCGCTGGGAGTTTGAAGAACTTCTAGGACAGCGAAAGGTTATCAGACATTATACAGGTGTTGACCTTGAGGAAGACATCCGATATGCCCTTGGTCATCAGTAATTCTTCAACCTTGATTCATCTGTCTGCGATTGGTCGACTTGCTTTGCTCAAAGAATTTTATGGGAAGATTACTATTCCTGCCGCGGTTTGGAGAGAGGTTGTTGAGGAAGGGAAAGGCAGAGTAGGGGCAGTTGAAGTTGAACAGGCGCATCAGGATGGCTGGATAGATGTTATATCCTGTGAAGATGAGCCTGTCTTGCGTCTACTGAAGAGAGACCTGGATGAGGGAGAGGCTGAGGCTATTACCTTGTCCATCAGTTTGCGAGCAGATCTTGTGTTATTGGATGAGACGGAGGCTCGAGGCGTTGCTGAGCTGTATGGTTTGCAAAAAACTGGAGTTATTGGAGTACTAATGCTGGCGAAACAAACCGGTAAAATACAATCTTTGCGGGTAGAACTGGAAAAGCTTCGAGATCAGGCTGGGTTCTGGATTGATGAAGAACTCTATCGGCAGGTCCTGCGTGCTGTAGGGGAGGAAAGTTAGGGAGTAAAGACGATCATACCATAATATTCAATCTTTCTTGACGCTCTTAACTTTACTATGATATAGTTATTATAGTGAACCATGAAGGTTCTGTATAATTAATATTTTATTTGGAGAAAGACCAGGCCACGAAGGCTCAATAGCTTTCGTGGCTTAAATTTTTATACAGGAAAGGGGTGATATTTTTGAATAAAGATTTGTGGGAAAGATGTGTTGCTTTCCATGGACATGAATGTCCCGGACTTGCCATAGGATTTAGAGCCTGTGAGGCAGCAAAAGAAAAATTGGGGATAACATTTTCCAGAGATGAAGAGGTTGTATGTGTAACTGAGACTGATGCCTGTGGGGTTGATGCCATCCAGGTAATAACGGGCTGCACTTTAGGTAAGGGGAATTTAATATACAGGGATAGAGGAAAACAGGCTTTCAGTTTCTTTGTAAGGTCTACCGGTGAAAGTATCAGGGTTGTATTGAAGCCTGCAGATAAAGAGATGACGAGAGAAGAGAGGAAGATATATCTCTTGGAAACACCAATAGATGAATTGTTTGAGTTTAAAAAGCCACAATTTGAATTACCAGAAATAGCCAGAATCTTCAGGTCGGTGATATGTGAGATATGTGGAGAATCTACCGCAGAACATAGAGTCAGAATAATGGATGGGAAAATGGTCTGTCTGGATTGTTTTAAAGACTATACCAGGGGCTGGGAAGGAAGAAGTTTGTGAGACTGGTAAGAGTATCGATTCTAATATTATCAGTCCTTTTAATTGTTAATATCGGATCTGGAAGTTCGGCTGGGAAAATGACTGTTACTGATCTGGCTGGAAGAAAGGTTGAGGTCCCTGTCCCAGCCAGAAGGATAGTGGCTATTGGACCTGGTGCCCTGAGACTGGTCTGTTATGTAAGCGGAGTTAACAGGGTGGTTGGAATAGAGAATATAGATAGAGAGGGTTCTCCTGGGGGAAAGACTTACCTCATCGCTTATCCAGAGTTAAGGAAATTACCGGTTATAGGACAGGGCGGACCATTTTCTTCTCCTGACCCGGAGAAGATTGTGAGTGTTAAACCGGATGTAATTTTTGCCTGCTCATTTATAGATAGAAAAGGAGCTGAAGACCTGCAACTCAAGACAGGGATTCCGGTGGTAATGTTAGATTATGGAATATCCACCATTATTAATGAATCTCTGTATAAGTCATTAAGGCTTACAGGCAGGATAATCGGAGAGGAAAAAAGGGCTAAAGATATTGTAAATTATATAGAAAAGACACAGAGAGAATTAGATTTAAGGACAAAAAGGATAGCTGATGGAAAGAAGCCAGTGGTGTATGTTGGAGCTCTGGGGATGAGGGGTGGACATGGGATAGAGAGCACTCAGGCTAAATATCCTCCATTTGTTATGGTAAACGCCAGAAACGTGGTTGATGAGACAGGCAGGGAGGGGAGTATTATGATTGAAAAAGAAAAACTTCTAATCTGGGACCCTGATATAATATTTATTGACCTTGGTAATTATAATCTGGTAAAACAAGATTATCATAAGAATCCTCAGTTCTATCAGGCGCTGAAGGCGGTAAAGAATGGAAACGTATACGGGCAACTGCCATTTAACTTCTACAATACAAATATTGACACTGCTATAGTTGATGCTTACTGGGCAGGTAAGGTTATCTTCCCAGAGCAATTCAGGGACATAGACCCTGCAAAAAAAGCCAACGAGATTTACAGGTTTTTCCTGGGCAAACCTTTATACAAAGAGCTGACCAGGACTTATGGTGGTCTTACCGGTATTCTTATAGGTGAATAAGAGATGTTAAATACCTGGGAGAGATATCTGGAGTATACCAGGACAAAGGTCATTATTATTATAATAGTCTCTCTACTGATATTCGTAATAAGTATTTATGCTATAAATGCAGGTTCTTCAGGTCTTTCTGTAAGAGAGGTATTTATGGCACTTCTGGACAGGGGAGATAATAGAACAAATATTATCGTATTGAATATAAGACTTCCAAGAGTATTATCTGCTATTGTAGCCGGGATCGGGCTATCCATCGCCGGATGTGTTACTCAGACTATACTCAGAAATCCTCTGGCCTCGCCATTTACCCTCGGGATATCTCAGGGGGCGGCTTTTGGTGTTGCCTTGGCAGTTACTATTTTGGGAACTGATACTATTCACAGTACTTCTATAGATACTGTAATGGTGAATAATCCTTATTTAACCACACTCTGTGCATTCATCGGAGCTATGAGTGCAACAATGATAATAATGGCTCTCTCCAAACGTGGAAGAGTTTCTCCCGAATCTATGGTCCTGGCTGGAGTTGCGATAAGCTCCCTCTTTTCTGCCATGACCACTGTGGTGCAGTACTTTGCTGATGAACTGGATGTTTCTGCTATGGTCTTCTGGACGTTTGGGGATATGGGGAGGGCAAATTGGAGAGACCTGAAGATTATGACACTGGTTGTCCTCCTCTCAGGGATATATTTTCTTATAAATAGATGGAATTATAATGCACTGGCTGGTGGAGAAGAGATGGCAAAAAGTCTGGGTGTGCCTGTGGAGAAGTTAAGAGTTATAAGCATGTTTATATCCTCTCTGGTTACTTCGGTGATAGTCTCTTTTTTAGGAGTAATAGGTTTTATATGCCTGGCAGGACCACATATAGCGAGAAGATTGGTCGGTAGTGACCATAGATTTCTGATTCCGGGTTCTATAGCTATAGGTGGAATCCTGCTTCTACTGGCAGATACATTTGCCAGAATAATTATTGCACCTGTAGTATTACCAGTGGGGGCAGTTACATCATTTATAGGTGCTCCCATCTTTTTATATTTACTTATAAAGGGTTATAAGAGATGATATTGAGGGTTGATGGAATAGAGTTCAGTTATAATAGTCATCCGGTGTTAAGTAATATCAGCTTTGAGGTGAATAGGGGAGAATTTCTCTCTATTCTGGGCAATAATGGAGCAGGAAAGACAACACTTCTGAAGTGTATAAACAGGATACTGAAACCAGTTAGAGGTGTGGTTTTTGTTGATGGGAAGAGCTTATACGATGTTTCTGCTACCGAAATAGCCCGGAAGATAAGCTATGTCCCTCAGAGACAGGATGTTTCCGGATTTACTGTATTTGATACGGTACTGCTTGGAAGAAAGCCTTATATCAGGTGGGATGTCTCTAAAAAAGACCTTCTGATTGTGGAAGATGTTCTGGTCCGTCTTGGGTTGAAAGACTTCGCCCTGAAATATCTGGACCAGCTGAGTGGTGGTGAATTACAGAAAGTCTTTATAGCCAGAGCTCTGGCTCAAGAACCAGAGATTCTCCTCCTGGATGAGCCCACAAATAACCTGGACCTGAAGAATCAGATTGAGGTTATTCGTATTGTCAGAGATATAACCAGAAGCAGTAACATTGCCAGTATAGTTGTTATTCATGACCTGAATCTTGCCCTGAGATATTCCGATAAATTTCTCCTGCTGAAAGATAACACCATATTTGCATATGGAGATATGGAAGTTATGACACCTGAGAATATCTCTTCTGTATATGGAGTTAAGGTAACTGTGGAGAAGGTAAATGGTATCCCGGTGGTTATACCTCTGGAAGATGTTCCCTTATAAAAGATACTATTCTGTCGATTATATCCTCTTTTCCAAAGCCACCTGCCTTTGTGATGAAGAAGAACGGACTGGCTTCAGATAGAACGACTCCATCTTCTATCTCTATAAGAGGATAGAGATTATTTATCCCTAA
>Ga0209508_1001427_pt1 | contig 18752 bp, 17 predicted proteins | sample AD_UKC129_MetaG_FD_184427 | JGI IMG/M metagenome (GOLD analysis project Ga0209508, IMG submission 184427) | Active sludge microbial communities of municipal wastewater-treating anaerobic digesters from Canada - AD_UKC129_MetaG (SPAdes) (version 2) | ecosystem: Engineered > Bioreactor > Anaerobic... | reverse complement strand
GTAACAGACTGCGCAGAAGGTATAATGGCAGCCATTGAGAAAGGGAAGCCAGGGGAAATCTATAACATAGGCAGCAAAGAAGAGAAGCAGAACATAGAAGTAGCCAAAGCGATTCTAAAGCTACTGGGTAAAGGAGAAGATCTAATTGAGTTTGTCAAAGACAGACCAGGGCATGATTTTAGGTACTCCTTAGATACTACAAAGGCCAAAAGGGAGCTAGGTTGGGAAGCTAAAACCAGCTTTGACGAAGGCATAAGGAAGACTGTAGAATGGTACATAGAGCACCTCAGGTGGGCTCAGGACAAGGTAGCGTATCTAAATGACTATTGGAAGAGAGTGTATGTGAGGCAGTGAAGAACAAATGAAGTACCTCATCATAGGAAAATATGGGCAGCTAGCTAAAGAGTTCCAGCGTTTACTAACCTCTGGAGGTGAAGAACACCTTGTCTTGTCTCATGAAGAAGCAGATGTAAGAGACTACGTAAAGCTAAATAGTGTATTTGAAGCTTATAAGCCCAGTGTGGTAATAAACTGCTCAGCCTACAACCAAGTAGACAAAGCAGAGAGCGACTATGAGGAAGCCATGAAAGTGAATGCTCTTGGGCCTTATAACTTAGCACTGCTTTGTAGGGAGTATGGTTCATTTCTGGTGCACTATTCCACTGACTACGTTTTTGATGGAAGTAAAAGTGAAGGCCTTTACACAGAAGCAGACGAGCCAAACCCTTTAAACAAGTATGGACTGAGCAAGCTACTTGGGGAGCGTTTTGCCATGCAAACAGCTCATAGCATGCTCTTACTGCGTGTAAGCTGGGTATTTGGTGAAGGGACCCAGAACTTCATCTACAAGGTGCTGAGCTGGTCAAAAGAGCGTGAAGTGCTGGAGGTAAGTGCAGATGAAGTGTCAGTACCCACATGGGCGCCTAGGGTAGCGCTGGTAAGCTATGAAGCCATAAACAGAGGTTTAACTGGGTTATACCACGTAGTTTCCTCAGGATATGCGTCCCGTTACGAATGGGCAAAACAGGTGTTAAAGCTTTGTCACAGGGAGAACTTAGTGGTGCCGGTGCCAGCGGACACCTTTAATTTGCCAGCGAGGAGGCCAAAGTTCTCTGCAATGAGCAATGAAAGAATCTCTGCAGAGCTTGGGATAAGAATACCTAATTGGGAAAGTGACTTGGAAGAGTACCTAGGAGAGGTGAAATACGAATGAGCGTAGACATAGTGATGGCTACCTATAATGGCATGCCTTACATACGTGAGCAGCTCCAATCCATACTCTGGCAGGATTACCCACAGTTTAGGCTACTCATACACGATGATGGTTCCACAGATGGTACGGTAGAAGAGATAAGGAAAGTAGCAGAACGCTACCCAGACAAGGTATTTTTCATAGAAGATGGCATCACATTCAGGGATGTCAAGAAGAACTTTGAGCACTTGCTGAAGATGACCGATGCTGACTACATTTTCTTAACCGATCAAGACGATGTGTGGCTGCCTTCGAAGGTGTCTTCTATGGTGAAGCACATCAAAAACGGCGAACAACAATATGGTGGAATGCACAAGTCTATTTTGGTTTTCAGCGATTTATCCCCCATTGATAAGAATGGTTTTCCTAAGTCTACGTCCATGTTCAAGATGGAAAATGTGAATCCAAGAGCAGTTTGTTTGGAACTACTTCTTAGCAGAAATATCATACCCGGTTGTGTCATGGCTTTTAACAGGTCACTCTTAGAAGCTTCTCTTCCGTTCGCTAACGAGGCCATCATGCATGACTGGTGGTTGGCTTTGGTAGCTGCAGCTACAGGCAATATCCTTTACGTGCCAAAATCGCTTGTCTTATATCGTCAGCATGAAAGAAACGCCATTGGTGTACGTGACCACACTTTGAAGAGCAGCTTCTTTAGATTAGCTAAATCGCCCATGAACATGCTGAGAAGGTTTTCTCGACTCGGGCAACGTGCAGTGAAGCAAGCTGTCGCTTTATTGGAACATCTGGCAGGCTAAGAGTTGTTTGATAAAAAGGCTGAGCAAACCGTAAAACGTTATCTTGAATACCGACAGGGCCATTCCCTAAGTAAGATTCGCTACTTCGGAATGTTTGCTCGTGACGGCCTTACTTATTAATTTGCGAGGCTACTGCTGTGGAAGTAGATCTCACAACTAAAGTCCTTAGGTGTGCGTTTTTTACATTATTTGTGACGCTTTTTGCAGTGCCCAGTGCCGCATTTACTTGGTTTAAGTAGGCTGTGTTTGGTGTACTGACCATATCGCTAATCGTATTCATTATCAAACGCCGAGAGCACGTTGACATACCTAAATCGATCTTTCTATTTTTGAGTTTAGTGTGCATAGCCGTGGCCTTGACATTTGTTGTTGCCCTGATTAGGGGAACGTTTAGACCGGATACGCTTTTTGAACTTAGGAGTTTCGGGCTCATAGTTTTCGAGGTCTTTGCTGTCACTGCGGTTGTCCGTGCTCGTATTGTAAAGTGGGAAGAATTGGCTAAACTTTTGTTCTTGCAGTGATCATTTACGGCTTCTAAAATTATTCTTTCTCATCTTTGTCTACTTTTATCCGCTTCATCGGATTTCTTTGAAAACCCTACTCTTTCCTGATGCTTTTACGGGTGGGTACGTTCTGCTAAATGGTTTCTACAGATTAGTTGCTGTCAACGACTATTACTTGCCTGCTGCGTACGTGGTTGCTGGCCTTGTCAATCTTGGGGACAAGAAATCTTTAGCTGTAAAGATTGTCCTCTTGTTCTTTGTTTTTATAAGTTTTTCACAGTTCCTCTGGTTGGAGACGGCAGTTTTGATTTTGGTTGTTTCATGGTTTAGCAACCAAAAGCTGTTTACCCCGCGTAGAGTACTGGCTGTGGTTGCCGTTCTATTGGTTGTGCTTACTTTAGCTCAGCTTTTAGGCGCAGACATAATTGGTACATTCAGGACGCGCTTTGTGACAGAAGGAAGATTGTCTCTGAACTACAAGTTCGCCCAGATAAGGGTCCTAGCAGAAGAATTCCTAAAATACACTGTGTTTGGAAAGGGTTTGGGATCAACTGTTGAAAGTTTTCCGAAGCAGTGGAAGTTGAAAACAGGGTGGGAAACGCATGCAGTAGGTTATTCCTATGAAGTATTTAATTTTCTGCTGTTAGTGCAGTTTGGTATAGTTGGCTCTTTATTAATGGCGTCGGCTGTCTACGCACCCATTTTTGCCGTTCCAGATGAGAAAAAGAGAATCTTTGTTTTCCTATGTGTTTCGGCGTTCTTGGCAGCAGGTTTTACAAATCCTGTTATAATAAATAGTAGAAGTGGTCTATTCTTGTGTTTGTGGAATGGCTTTAGTCAACCAGTAAGGTGATTAATGTGATGAGAATTTCTCTAATAGGCATAGTAGGTCTTCCTCCAAACTATGGTGGATTTGAGACCTTTGCTGAGCAGCTCGTAAAAAGGCTGCAGGGTAAGTTTCACTTTAACGTTTACTGCAGTAGCAACAGTTACAAGGAGAAGCAAAAAGAATATTTTGGCGCAACACTGAAGTACTTACCTCTCAAAGCCAATGGTTGGCAGAGCACACTGTATGATGGGATTGCCATGCTTGATGCTGTTTTTCATTCCGATGTTGTTTTCGTACTTGGAGTTTCTGGAGCTGTTTTTATGCCGTTTACCCGATGGCTGTACAATTTATTAGGCAAAAAGCTCATAGTTCACATGGATGGTCTAGAATGGAAAAGGGCTAAATGGGGCCGCATCGCGAGGTCGTTTTTACGTTATAGCGAAGCCTTGGCTGTTAAGTACGCACATGTAGTGGTAACAGATAATCAAGCTGTAGCGGATTACGCTGAACATCGTTATAGGAAGCGGCCAGTGGTGATTGAGTACGGCGCTGACGACGTTTTGGAAAAAGTTTTTCTCGACGCAAGAAAAGAATTGCCTGTGGATCTGTTCGATAAATATGCAGTGGCAGTTGCGCGAGCAGAACCTGAGAATAATGTAGAGCTCATTTTGGAAGCTTTCAAAAGCCTTCCGGAACATAATTTGGTCTATGTTAGTAACTGGAATCACAGCCGATGGAGCAGGGAGCTAAGGGAAAAATACAAGGGAGTACCTAATATAAAAATGATTGGCCCGATTTACGATCAGCGAATTTTGAATCGCATCCGTTCACAGGCTTCCTTTTACGTTCATGGACATAGTGTGGGAGGTACAAATCCTTCTCTGGTGGAAGCTATGTGGCTTGGTCTGCCTGTTATTGCCTATGATGTGCCTTTTAACCGAACAGTAACAGAAAACGTTGCCTTCTATTTTAAGAGTACGGAAGAACTCATCGAAATCATAGAAGGCCTTACAGAAGAGGAGCTTGCTGAGAATTCATCAAAAATGTTGAAGATAGCAAAGCGAAAGTACTCCTGGGACAAAATTCTTGAACAATACGAAAGGCTGTTCACGTCGGTGAAAACGGCATCAAAGAACAAAGAGCCAGTGGGTCACGTTTCCAAGTAGCTATTAGCAATGCTCATCATCTTTTAAGGCCCATTGCGGGTAATGTCGCTTTATTTGGCAAGCATTACGTGAACATTCTGGATATCTTCCTTATTCAGTATCCACGTACTTAGACCGTCTATCCAAGTTGCTTTGCCTCTTAGGAAGATTGTTTCCAACTTGTAATGGGAATATTTTTCTGCGTTTTGTGCGATGCTTAGGATTTCGCTAGCCGAAAAGTTGGTTAATATCACATCCGGGTTATCCAGTATGAAGTTTGCTAAGGTTAACTACGCCTTCTTTGCCTTAACTTGTTCGTATAGAGCCTTTACGAACTCCTGCTGTCTTTGAACCCGTTCAGTGTCGCTTCTGCGTGCTCTAACATAAACCAAAGCTTGCTGGCCATTTAGTGTCGTTTTACCTGTGGGAATAGGTGTCTCAACCGCGTATTTCTCATTAAAATCCTATTCGACGTTCAAGGTAATGCCACCTATGGCATTGATGAGTTTTGCAAAGCCTTCGAAATCCACAACTACGACTCTATCTATGCGTATGTCAAAGAGCTTCTCTATGGTTTGCTTGGATAGTGCAGCACCACCTATTTCAAAAGCTCTGTTGATATTCATTAATCCATATCCTGGAATTTCCACCCTTGAGTCTCCGGGCACCGATACCTCCACGATTCTGCCTTTACATGGCTGAAGCGAGTAAATCATCACAGTATCGGATCTTGGTCTCCTGTTATAAGGTTCTCCCGTATCAATGCCTAGCACTAGTATGTTCGTTGACTTCGTGGTACATGCAGGTTTTGGTTGGGATGTTGTGGTGTTACCTGGTACAGGCTCAGGTTCTTTAGGGGTAGCAGTTGCAGACGAATTGGCCGTTGTTGAACTGACTTCAGTAGCCGTTTCTAATGTGGATGAACTCTGTGCCTCAAGGTCTTCAGAGTTTGTTTCGGGCTCAGCTACAGGCAACACGTACTGTTCCTGAGCCTTCTTAAGAGCCTGCATATACGAAACATAGCGTCATCCCACATATCCAAAAACTACTACGACAACAGCTAAAAATGCTGAAAGATATATCCTAACTTTGGTTCTTTTCATTATTTTTGCTCTATTTACTCAGCGGTGTTTTTTCATATTCTATTATCTCTTAACGTATTTTCTAAGCTTGTTAATTGCCTGTTTTGTTAAATTCTGCATGTTCTCGTCTTTTAGCAGCAATAACCCCCCAAAATAAACCAGAGCTGCTACCACTATTAGCAGAGTAAGATGCAAGCCTTCGTAAGGTAAATACAGCTTCCACAGCAAAATGACCACAAGCATTAGCACTGCTGCAGCTGTGCTCTTCCACAGAGCCTTCACTATAGCCAAAGTGCTTATTTGGTGCCTGCGCGCCCATGATAGATACAGCCACAAGCAAAGTACAGTCCAAGAAATGGCAGTACCTATGGCAAACCCTGCCGCATTCATGTGCAGTTTTATCCCAAAAAAGTAGTTCAGAAAAGCGTTTAATGCTATGCCGAAGATGTTCCTCTTAAGTGGATTAATATTATCTTTCTCTGACAGAAAGACAATGGCCAGTAGGTTTTGCAAGGCCAAGAATGGAACCCCTAAAGCGTAGAAGAGCAAAGCCCCGCCGGTCAGAGTGGCAGCCGCCATGTCGAATGCTCCACGCATGTAGACCAGTTTTACGATGGGTAAAGCAAGCGTGGCAAGGCCTACCGCTGAAGGTAGCACAATGCAATGCACCAGCTAAAGCAAGCACCAGCACGCAGAGGCTTAGGTAGAAGATTTGTACCACCAGTTGAAGTTACTGAAGATGAAAACAATGTTTACGTTCGTGCAGCAGTCCCAGGCGTACCCAAAGATAAACTGGAAATAACAGTTGAAGAAGATAGAGTTTACCTCAAAGGAGAACTGCAGGAGCAAAAGAAGGAAGAAAAGGAGGGCGTGTTCTATAGCGAGATGCGGTATGGCACCTTTGAACGTGCCATTGCGCTTCCAACAGCTGTAAAGGCTGAAGAAGCCAAAGCCGAGTACCACGATGGCGTAGTTGAACTCACACTTCCCAAGAAGGCTCCCGAATCCAAGGGAGTAAAGATCAGGCTGGAGTAATCCAGGACACGCTCCTAAAGCAAAAGAGCCGACCCCTAGGACGCCGAGGGTCGGCTCTTAATGAATAATTGGTTATCTATTTGAGATTGATAGTTAATGTGTCTTACCTGTTTTCATCTGTCCATTTTGGGACGTTATATAGTAGGTAGAGTCTTTGTGGTATCAAGAGAAAACGCATACCCGGACCTATGCTTCTTCTTGACGGTCTAGTTTGTGTTAACAAACGAGCTAAGATATCAAAAGCTCCTTATGATTGAGAAGTGCAAATGATGATGAGCTAATATGTCCTAGTGAAGTGACATATTTAACCTTGTTTGGTACGTGTTGTGAAGTTGGGAGCCTACCGTTAGCTGAATTCGTGTTTGGTTCTAGTTGGGGCCGCACGGAGGTACAAAAATTGCATATATAACCATACACAATTGCTTCTGCTAATGTTCTTCAACTTTATTTAAGATCTTGCTTTCTGCTAACTTGTCTGAGATTCGTTGGCCATACGTTATACATGACTCAAGTAAATGCGATTGTTCTATGTTCTTATAGATCAACGGTACTGTTTCTGATAAGATACATTATATGTATTCGCTAATAAATCTACCATGGTATACTTACGTTTGAGGTGAAGCGCATGGCATGCAGTTTTTCATTGGATCATTATGAACATATTATTCGCTCTGCCTTGGAGGCAGGGTACGTTTTTATGGGGTTTCATGAACCTGCATGTGGAGATTCAATGCAGCTTTTCTTGAGGCACGATGTGGATGTTTCATTGAATATGGCGGTACGCATGGCGGAAGTTGAAGCAAAGTTTGGGGTAAGGAGCACTTATTTTGTGCTACCAAATTCACCTATTTATAATGTATTGGAGAACGAATCTATCGATATGATACTGCAAATAGCCGCAATGGGACATTGGATTGGTTTGCATATGGACTTACCTAAAGCCTATGTGACGAAGAGTGTAACTACAGAGCAAGTTACATACTCAATGTTTGATTTTTTCCGGCAATTTCTTCCACTGGCACCAGTCGTATCTTTTCACAGACCATCTGAACAAGTTTTTGGTATGAAATTCTTTTCACTCGTAAACACGTACGAAGATAGATTCTTTCGCGATATTAAGTATATTTCAGATAGTCGAGGACGATGGCGAGACGGTTGTCCATGCAAAATTCTTTCATCGGGAGAATATAGCAGTGTTCAACTGCTGATCCACCCAGTTTGGTGGGTAACGCAGCTGAACTTGGAACGAGCATGGGATCTATTGGTGAAGTCTAGAGATAAGACAATGATCGAATACTTAGCTTCGAACGTTTCTCCTTTTAAAGCGTTGCTTAGCGGTTCCAACTAATTATTGTCTGGAGGTAAAATAATGCAGAAAAGAATAAGAGTAATGATAACGGGTTGTGGAGCACCAGGTATCAAAGGTACGTTGTTCTCCCTTAAGAACAATCCCGAGGATACCGAAATTTACACAGTTGGAGTGGACATGGACGATAGAGCAGTCGGGAAATATTTTGTCGACGCTTTTTACGTAGTGCCCAGTCCTGAAGACCAGCAGTACATTGATGCATTACTAAACATCTGTACTGCAGAAAACGTTGATGTGATTATTCCTCAGACCACCCGTGAATTATCTGTTTTAAGCGAAAATAAGAGCTGTTTTGAGAGGGTGGGAACTGCTGTCATGGTCAGTCCTTTCGAAGCTATTCATATAGCCAATAACAAACAAAAGCTTTTAGAAAAATTTAGAGAACTGGGGTTACCTTACCCAAACTACCGATTGGTTACTAGTTGTGAACAGTTAATCGATGCTGCTAAACTCCTAGGTTATCCAGATGTACCAGTTGTCGTGAAACCGCCTGTTTCTAACGGTATGAGAGGCATGAGAATTCTAAAAGAGTCCGCTTGGGATGTGCGTAGGTTTTTGAGTGAAAAGCCCAGTGGGACTGAAATCTCGTTGGATGAGCTACTGAGCATACTGAACCGAGGAGGTAACTTCCCGGAATTGATAGTGATGGAGTATCTTCCCGGAATGGAATACTCTGTTGATGTTTTCAAGGGAAAGAAGGTTGAGGTTGCCATACCAAGACAGCGTATAAAGGTTGTTAACGGTATTAGCTTCACAAACAAGATTGACATCAGAAAAGAGATAGTGGACTATACTCTTCGTGCAGGCCATGTTTTGGGTTTGGAATTTGTGTTCGGTTTTCAATTTAAACTTGACGTTACAGGAATTCCAAAATTGCTTGAGTGTAATCCGCGTGTGCAAGGGACGATGGTAGCCAGTGTTTTTTCTGGTGTCAATGTGATTTGGTACGGAGTGAAAGAGGCTATGGGGGAAACAGTCGAAAGTGTTCCAAGAATTAACGAAGGTGCGCTTTTTTATCGAGTTTGGGGCGGAGTAGGCGTCGTTGATGGCAAAGTGGTCGAAATATGAGCAGAAGCAAACTGCTGTAAAACATTTATTCCATGTGCACACCAAATTTACAGATGGTAGCTTAACAGTCAGAGAATGGTTTGAGGTAGCTAGATCTCTAGGCATAGATAAAATCACTTTTCTGGAGCACATAAGGGAGAATCCGACATATGATGTGCGCCAATATCTTGATGAAATTGAGTTTTGTTCTGCATTTTTCAACATTAAGGGTGTAAAAGGTTTTGAAGCCAAACTTCTTCCTGATGGGTTTTTAGATGTATCAGCTGCTATGCTTGGCGATGTTGAGGTACTTGGACTCGCGGAACATAGCTTTCCATCAGATTTGAAGCTCTTCATAGATTCCTGGCGAAGAGCTGTCGTGAGATACAAGAGTGAGTACCCTTGTCTAGAAATTGTTTGGGTTCATCCTGGCTTATGGCTCAAGAAACAAGGAAAGCTTTTCGAAATGAGAGAAATCTATGAAAAAATGCTTTATGAGGCTGTAGCGTCAGGAATTTCTATTGAAAAGAACCTGCGGTATAATCTCGTACCCGATGAGGTCGAACACATTATCCCTAGGGAGAAGTTGGTAATAGGTGTGGATGCGCATAGTTTGTCTGATTTGGCAAGCCTGTGTAATTACTCCCAGCTGACTTAACATGGCTTTCATTGTTTGAGAGACCTTGTCGCCTGCTTTCTAGAGAAGGCCTGAGAATGTCGCTAGCAGTAGATCGGATAAAGATCAACATCAATAAGCTCAAAACGTTATAGCCAAGTTCAATGAGGTATTAGGAGTCATATTCTTTCTCTTATTGCTTAAATCAACGCTTCCACACTACATATGTTGTCTTAGGCTAATTGAGATGCTTAAGTCCTTCGTACTATAGAGTTCGCTTATACAATGCATGTTCGTGCTCTAGTCGTCGTATTATAAAATAAGCGTCAGAAGGCCAAATTAGAAATGGGGAGATGAGCACGTGAACATACCTTTTCTGGACTTAAAAGCACAATATCAAACCATCAGAGAGCAAATACTGAGCTCTATCGAACAAGTTCTTGAATCTTGTGAATTTATTCTTGGGCCAAATGTGACCGCCCTTGAGCAAGAGGTAGCTGAATTTCTTGGTGTAAAACATGCCATTGGTGTTGGCAATGGAACCGATGCACTTGTTCTCATTCTTGATGCTTTGGGCATCAGTGCAGGCGATGAGGTGATTACTACACCTTACACATTTTTTGCAACTGCCGAGTGTGTTTCTCGCCTTGGTGCCAAACCGGTGTTTGTTGACATAAACCCAATTACCTTAACTATTGACCCGGAAAAGTTAGAGCAAGCTATTACCCCAAGAACAAAGGCTGTAATTCCGGTGCATATTTTTGGCAGGGCAGCTGATATGTTGGCAATAATGGACATTGCTAGCCGCCATCACCTGTTTGTTGTTGAAGACGCTTGCCAATCCATAGGCGGTGAAATTGAAGATAAGAAACTTGGAACTTTTGGCAATGCAGGAGCTTTTTCTTTTTTCCCAACAAAGAACTTGGGAGCATATGGTGACGGTGGGCTGGTAGTTACTGATGATGACGAGTTGGCTGAGCGTGTAAGAATGCTAAGAGCACATGGTAGTAAAGTGAAATACCACAATGAGCTCATAGGTTACAATAGTCGATTAGATGAAATGCAGGCTGCATTACTTCGCGTTAAACTAAGGCACTTACATGAGTGGAACAGCAGGAGAAGACAAATTGCCTTTGAATATAATAAGCTGTTGAAAGATTTACCACTGGAGTTTCCTGATCCTGGGAAGGACGGCGAGCACGTTTTTCACCTTTACACTATACTTGCTGAGGACCGTGAAGAACTTAGAACTTATCTAAAATCTCGTGGAGTGGAAACGGGTGTCTATTACCCAACACCTTTGCATCTGCAGCCGGCCTATGCAGACCTTGGTTACCGTAAGGGCGATTTTCCTGCTTCAGAGTCTGCCTGCGAAAGGAATCTTTCACTCCCCATGTATCCAGAGCTAAGTGATGAACAGATTCATTACGTAGCACAGGCGGTGCGAGACTTCTTTGAAGAAAGGGGCGCTTAGATAGAATGGACAAATACAAACCAGAAAGAGTAGCTAATTCTGTTGCCAGTGAGCTCATAGGAAAAATACAAGATAGGCGTGCAAGAATAGGAGTCATTGGGCTTGGTTATGTGGGTTTACCTCTTGCTGTGGATAAAGCGATTGCCGGTTACGAAGTCATTGGCTTTGATATTCAGCAGAAGCGTGTGGATATGGTAAACCAAGGTGTCAACTACATCGGCGACGTGGTTGATGATGAGCTTAGACAAGTCGTAAGTGATGGTAGACTCAGAGCAACCACTGATTACGATGAGATAAAGAATCTGGACATTGTAACCATATGTGTCCCCACACCGTTGGATAAGAATAAGCAACCTGATCTCACCTATATAAGGAACTCTGCTCAGGAAGTGGCAAAGCGTTTGCATGCGGGAATGTTAGTAGTGCTTGAGAGCACTACTTATCCAGGGACCACAGAAGAAGAAGTAAAGCCTATTTTGGAGTCTAGCGGGCTTAAGTGTGGTACTGATTTCTTCTTAGCGTTTTCGCCTGAACGTGTTGACCCGGGTAACAAACTTTACAATGTGAAAAATACTCCGAAAGTTGTTGGGGGCGTAACGCCAGACTGCACTAAAGTGGCAGCCACTTTGTACAGTAATGTGCTTCAAAGTGATGTGTTTGAAGTTTCTAGCCCAAAGGTAGCAGAGCTGGAAAAGCTTTATGAAAACACTTTTAGGAACGTAAACATTGCTTTAGCTAATGAACTTGCCCTCATCTGTGACCGTATGGGTATAAGTGTCTGGGAAGTAATAGAGGCTGCTAGTACGAAGCCATACGGATTCATGGCTTTTTACCCAGGTCCCGGTCTTGGGGGCCACTGCATACCCATTGATCCTTTCTATCTTTCTTGGAAAGCTAAGGAATATGATTACTACACAAAAATGATTGAAACATCTGGAGTCATTAACGATGCCATGCCTGAATTCGTTGTTGATAGAGTTTACCGCATACTTAACCGATTCAAAAAGCCTTTAAACGGATCAACCATTTTAATACTCGGAGTAGCTTACAAGAAGGACATTGACGACATGCGAGAATCACCTGCTCTAAAGGTTATTTCTTTGCTTGAAAAGGAAGAAGCCCATGTTATTTACAATGATCCGTACATTCCTACATTTACGCTCGCTGGCAAAGTGTACAACTCCGTACCTGTTACAACTGAGCTGCTCACCAGTGTTGATCTGGTTGTAATAACTACCGACCATTCCAGCTATGATTATGATCTCATTGTGAAGCAAGCACCGCACGTTTTTGATACAAGAAATGCTACCAGGAATGTCAAGCACGATAGAGAAAAAATAGAACTGCTCTGAGAAAAAGTAAGGGGAGGGGTTATATGGCTGACAAGTTAAGATTTGGAATCATAGGTTGTGGAAGAGTTTCACCAAAGCATGTAGAGGCATTGGTTAACAACTTCTCCAAGGCTGAGCTTGTAGCATTGTGTGATCTTCAGGAAGAAAAAGCTCATGAACTAAAGCACAGGTACGCAGAGCAGCTGGAAACAAAGGGATTTGATGTCCTCGAAATTACTACTTACACGGATTATCTGCAGATGCTTAGCAGACCTGACATCGATGTAGTAAGCATAGCCACTTACAGTGGTACCCATGCACGCATTGCGCTAGATGCTATGCAGGCAGGTAAGCACGTCATTGTAGAGAAACCCATGGCATTGTCTACTGTGGATGCACAACAAATGATAGATGTGGCAAAAACAACAGGTAGAAAATTAACCGTGTGTCATCAAAACAGGTTTAACCCCCCTGTTAGGAAGCTTCGTGAAGCCTTGGAACAAGGGCGTTTTGGAAAGTTGGTGCATGGTGTTGCCGTTATAAGGTGGAACCGAAACGAAGAATATTACAAGCAGGCAGCCTGGCGTGGAACGTGGAAACAGGATGGTGGTGTTCTTATGAACCAAGGCATACATGACATTGACCTTCTGCAATGGATGATGGGCCCCATCGTGCGGCTCTACGCCGAGGCTGACACATTCCTTAGGCCTATCGAAGCTGAGGATATGGGAGCAGCAGTGCTTAGGTTCAAGAATGGAGCCGTTGGCATCATTGAAGGTTCAGCATGTATCTACCCGAAAAACTTAGAGGAAACATTGAGCATCTTCGGAGAAAAGGGTACCGTTAGAATAGGTGGTGTCGCGCTCAATAAAGTTCTTGATTGGAAGTTTGCTGACGGGTTAGACGATGAGAAACAGGTAAAGCAATTGGTGAACTACGAAGACCCCGAAAGTGTTTATGGCTATGGTCACACTCCTTTGTACTCTGACTTCATCGATGCAGTACTTGAGAACAAAGAGCCCTACATCCATCCTGAAGATGGTAAAAAGGCGGTAGAAGTCGTGCTTGGCATCTATAAATCTCGAAAGCTGGGAGCTCCAGTTGAGTTTCCCATAGGTGAGTTTTCTACTCTTGACATGGTAGAAAGGGAAGAACGGGTATGAACTACATATCAGAGCACGCTAAGTTAGGAATGAACGTTAGGGTCGGTCAGTTTTCTGTTATTGAAGATGATGTTATTATTGGGGATAACTGCACCATAGGGCATCACGTCGTTATCCACAAAGCTTCCATAATTGGGAATAACGTACGTATCGACGACCACGCCGTAATTGGAAAGCAGCCCATGAGAGCCGCAACTAGCATATTCAAGGGAAAGGGTGAAGAGGAACAGCCTCCTTGTCGAATAGGCGACGATTGCATAATTGGCACTTCAGCGATCATCTACGCAGGAGCTCAAATTGAAAAGGGTTGCCTAGTTGCTGACTTAGCAACTGTGCGTGAGGATGTAGTAGTAGGTTCCTTTACCATTGTAGGTCGCGGGGTAGCCATTGAAAACGGTACAAGGATAGGTTCTAAATGCAAGATTGAAACGAATGCATACATCACCGCTCTTTCCAATGTTGAAGATGAAGTATTCATTGCGCCGTGCGTTGCCACATCCAACGATAACTCAGCGGGGAGGGATCCTGATCGTTTGGCTAAAATGAAGGGCTTAGTGGCAAAAAGAAGAGCACGCATTGGAGTCAATGCAACCATACTCCCTGGGAAAGTCATAGGAGAAGATGCCTTTGTTGGTGCGGGCGCGGTGGTCACCAAGGATGTACCCGATGGCGTCACAGTTGTTGGGAATCCGGCCAAGCCTAAAATGAGTTAGGAGGTTAGGTAATTTGAAAGTTGTTTCATTGGTCGGTGCAAGGCCGCAAATAATTAAGGAAGCAGTTGTACAAGAAGAGTTACAGAAGCATGAAATAGAAGAAGTGCTGGTGCATTCAGGTCAGCATTATGATTACGACATGTCTGACGTTTTCTTTAAGGTACTTAAGATAGGAGAGCCTGATTATAACTTAGGGGTTGGGTCTGGCACTCACGGGGAAATAACAGGCAGAACCATGATAGCCTTTGAGCAGGTAGTTATGAAGGAGAAGCCAGATGCCATACTTGTTTACGGTGACACTGACACTACTGTTGCTGGCGCATTGGTTGGGGCCAAGCTAAAAATCCCTGTGGCGCACGTGGAAGCTGGTATAAGGCAGGAGCCTCATAACATGCCTGAGGAAATAAACAGAAAAGTAACTGATCACGTGTCAGATCTGCTATTTGCTCCATCCAAACTTGCTATGGAAAATCTTGCCCGCGAAGGTGTCACCAAAGGAGTTTACTTTGTTGGCGATGTGATGTACGATCTTTTTCTGAAAATGAAGCCACATTTTGATTATTCTGTGATTGATGAACTTTCTCTGCAGGAAGGTAATTACGTTGTGGTTACAATCCACCGAGATTTTAATACCGATGACCCAGCTTGTTTAAAGTGGATTTTAGATGGTTTGCGTGAGCTGTCTAAGCAGCTTAGAGTTGTGTTTCCCATGCACCCGCGCACAAAGAAACGCATTCAACAGTTTGGCTTTGGGCACGTGTTGGAAGGGTTGGAGGCAATTCAACCTTTGGATTACTTAAAACTGATGGGCCTTGTGATGCACAGTGCCTTTGTCATAACTGACAGTGGCGGGCTGCAAAAGGAAACATATTTCTGCGGAAAGAGGGCGCTGGTTGTGATGCCTGATACTGGTTGGAGAGAGCTTGTGGACACCGGTTGGAACGTTTTAGTCGATGGTCATGGATCTTCCTTGGTTTTAGTTTGGAGGCTATTCGACATTGGGAATTTTTTGATAGAACATTGAAAGCAGTTCATGGAGAAGGGCACGCAGCCACGAAAATTGCTGAGATAATAAATAACTTATTTCAAGACTCTATATAACACTAGTGAACTTCTATACTAGACCTTCCCTTGGTCGCTTTGGGCTCTCAGAACTTCTTTATATACTTCTAACTCTCTTGAAACTATACTTTCCCATGTGAATTGCTTAGCCCTCAACATGATTTGGTTCCTAAATGCATCCTGATCAGACGTAAGAAGTTCGACAACTTTGTCCGCGAAACTTTTTTCAAAGTCATGCCCTTCTTGGACGATGCATTGCTCAAATCCGACAGCTTCTGGTATACCTCCATTGCTACTTCCGACGACAATTGTCCCACAAGCCTGTGCTTCGACAGCAACAGCGCCAAATCCTTCATTTCTGCTTGGTAGAACCATAATATCCATCGCATTCATCCAGTTAGCGACCTCTTCTTGAGGTATTCTGCCTGTAAAAACTACATTTAATCCCGATGCATCCTGCTCCACTTTTTTTCTCAGTGGGCCATCGCCAACTACAATGAACATTACATCTGGAACTCTTTTGTGTATCTCCCAAAAAATAGAGGGGAGCTTATCTGCACGCTTAATTTTATTTAGATTTCCTACGAAGCCAACATACTTCAAGTTTGGTCTGTACACTCCTAGCTTTTTTCTCATAGTATCTTTGTCCGAGGGGTAGAAAATTTCTGGATCGTACCCATTCGGTATTACAACACCATTTTTACCAGAGTACCCGAAGCTTTTTGCCTTTTCCAGTAGCGCATTTGACACGAATATACATTTGGACGCTCTTTCTAATGTATTTACGTAAGTAGCCGCTCTCCTTCTCATAACTATGTTCACGTCGCTACCGTGGAGAGTGATCACATAAGGAATGCCAGTTCTTTCACTTATAAGTCTTGCTACATTTCCGGCAGCTACTTCGTACATGCCATGAGCGTGCACAAGATCTAATCTATGTAAATCAAATTGTTTGAGAATGTTGTGACAAATCTGTTCTTCCAATCTTATATTCTGTTCGGGGAAGGTTTTCTGCAAGAACACTGTGAAAAGGTTTCTCTTGAGTGTGCAGTATGTATAGCGTATTCCGTCCAGATTCCACTGATTGCAGGTTTCGTAGTAAGTCTTTCCCAAGTATTTCATGGCTAGCCTTAGTGCAGGTGAAAACTCATAAGACGGCAGGCAAAAAACCTGGAAAACGCAAGAGCTCTTCATTTTATACTGAAGTAGCCTTCTATGTATAAATATTCCTCCAGACATTCTGGTAGGATTAGGAAATAGATTAGTTAGAAAGAGAACACTCATCACAACTCCCTCCCGTACTAACGTGTTCTTGAGTTCGCGCACAACTTACTTTCCAATTATACCCGATGGGGAGTTTTGTTTATTGAAGAATACTCGCTTACTAGAGATATGATGGAAAGGTTTGATTTCTTACATCTTCAACGATTAAGAGCTCCGCTCAAGTGCTGCTAGGCACGTCAATGTCTAGGTTAGTAGTCTGAGGTGCAGTGCTTTAGGGACGTTAGTTGAACAGCAATCAATTGAGGCTTGCATGCCGTGTGAATTGAGTTTAGACAACTACGAATTCAACTTGAAGTGACTTTAACATTCTTGCAAAATGATTTTGATGCCCTTCCCCATAAGAAGAGACAATATGCGTTTTATGGTTGCTCAGAGAGAGCAGGCAGGTTATGTTTAAGAGCTAACTAACGAACGTATTTGAAAAAAGGCTAAATATGTTGCAGCTCTTCGGCGAGAGAGAATTGGAGGGTGCTTTCAACGAACTTGCTGTAAGTTCTCATTTGTTCCCTATTTTGTTAAGAGAAAGACGCGACTATAGAACCAAATAAACTTGCCAACCTTACCAACCTGATTAGGTTCTTGGCATTTGAGCAAGGGGAGAATTAGGCTGTACACTGGCAAGGGAATGCTGATTAGTCAACGTATTGGTTGGTCGAGAAGGTTTTACGGAACAGATAGAAATCTTTATGTCATTGACCTTAGGGATGCGGCAACTACGTTGCCTTTCAACATCGCTTGACTTTTTGTAAACGGCAAGCACAGAAATTTAGCAGACTTTGTTGCGCTGTGACAAAACTTGAAGTAGAGGGATATCGCTTAACCCAGGAACAGTTGTACTTTCCTGAGCAGATACTCATTTTGCCGCAGATTGCCAGAAGTACGACTGGTATGAAAAACCTATGTATAACTGTGGCTCTTGCACAATGAAATGAACATTATCGGAGAGTGCTTTAGTCTTTCTGTGTGAAGTATTAATCTTACGATACGATTCATTTTTGCACTGAACAAGAGCCTAAAACTGCTTTTTCGTGTTTAGCTCGTTTTGAGGATTTCTTTGAACCCATGTTAAGAGCGTTGCGTTTAGCATACAGACGATGGACATCATCGATCACCTGGTAAGGAAAAACCAGGCTTAATTAGAAGGATAACTTTGTCTGTTAGGAGAAAACTCTGGGTAAGGGTGCGCCATCTACTAGTTGTCTGATAGTAACGATTGCAATGTAATCCCTTATGAGTGCCGTTCTAATAGGAGCTTGTAGCAATCACATGTTACAATCTTTCCTGGAGGTGAACCGTGTTGGGCTTGATTGATGTGTTTCTTTTAACCTCGATTGTAGTCATGCCAATGGATCCATCTACAATGTTGCCACTGGATTTTTTCGGCATCCAGCTATCGGTTTCACGCCTTCTGGTAATTGTTTCGACCGTATTCCTGCTTTTTGAGGCCATGGTAAGGCGCAGATTACCGAATTTTGGGTCGTTGTCATTGTTCTTTGTCTGGATCATTTGGTACTTTATTTCGAGTTTCTGGGGGTTGAATCTGATTGAACCTGCTTCAGTTATTAAGCAATTATTTATCTTGATATTCATTGTACTAATCGTTCTCTTTTCCAATATAGAAGAAAAAAAGGACAATCTAAGAAAAGCGCTCATAACCATCCTCTTCTTATCTGTTTTATCGGCCTTGATTGAACAAATTACTGGTTACAGGCCTCTGGTCAGTAGGCAACATTTTTTTGCATCACAACTAACTGGCTTTTTCTTTAACCCAGACTTTCTTGGTTGTACTGTTGCATTGTTAATGCCTTGGTTGCTGGACTTGGAAACAGGTTTGCTTGGAAACTTGCTCAAATTCTCTTTTTTCTTAGTGTCACTTTTTGTTGTTGTAAGGACTGCTTCATATGGAGCTATGGCAGCCATGGTAATTAGTTGTGGGGTATACCTTGTCCTTAGGAATCGGTCATACGGTTTTATAAAATTAATAGGCTTGATTGTGGCATGTATGATATTCATATTAGTAGGTGCTCAGATTGGTTGGGTTCCATCTGCTAACGTCGAAAAGCTTTCTGGCATAGTAAACTTTGGAGAA
>Ga0209508_1001419_pt1 | contig 18788 bp, 16 predicted proteins | sample AD_UKC129_MetaG_FD_184427 | JGI IMG/M metagenome (GOLD analysis project Ga0209508, IMG submission 184427) | Active sludge microbial communities of municipal wastewater-treating anaerobic digesters from Canada - AD_UKC129_MetaG (SPAdes) (version 2) | ecosystem: Engineered > Bioreactor > Anaerobic... | reverse complement strand
GGTTCGTGGCGGAAGCCCTGGGCAAAAAGGTCGCATGGGTAGGAGAAACAAACACGGTACTTATAGTCGATCAGAAAAACTATGACGCTGTAAGGGAAATCATTGTAAAATCGAATGAAGCCAGCAACAAAGTGACGAAAAACCGGATGAAAATGGAGCTTACCGGCGATATAACAGTCGGAACGATGAAGACCACCATGGGGATCAGCGTGGATACCGCCGTCGACAAGAAATCCAAGGCAATGTATATTGGCATGGTATTTGATTTCCTTGGCTTCAATATCGAGCAGGAGGGCTACTACAAGGACAATGTATACTATGCCCCAGACATTCTGACCGGCACGTGGAAAAAGAAAACGTACACTCCTGAGGAATACGACAGGATATTCGAAACGAATTCGGACTCCGTCCGGATGGAAGATGATGAAAAACTGTTGGCATGCCTGACAATCGCGGAGAGCGAGAATGAAGATGAACTGGTGCTGGTCGGCAACACCAATTTCATGGACATATTCAGCGGAGCATACATGCAGCAGGCTGGTTCGCTGGGGTTGGACGAAAGCGGTATGCAACCTGAATGGTATTCCATGAAATTCGTGTTCGACAAGGATACATACCTGTTGAAAACCTTATCGATGGAGATGTACGGCGAGACAGAGGAAGACGGAGTGCGTACGACCATCGACATGAGACTTACGGCTGAATACAGCGATTACAACGGCGATTTTGAGATAGTGGTACCGGAAGAGGCAATAAAGAATGCCGTGGAAGACGATAGTATCGATTTGGAAACCACCGGTATTACATACAGCTTATGACAATGTTCAGGAACTGAAGTTAAGTAAAGCTTTTTGGAAAAAGCGCATTTGGAGTTGCACCAGGTATGAGGACACATTCGTCCGGGGACGGGCGAATGTGTTTTTTTACGCTGGTCCGGGAGTATTGCAATGCACACTGGCAGCATAGGACAGTAACTGATATAATTATATAGTACAAATATAAAATCTTGTATGAAGGGACAATCGTATGAAACTACATGAGATTGCAAAAATCCTTGATGCCGAGATACTGACTTGCAGTGACAGCGATATCGATATCATGTCCGCCTGCGGTTCGGATCTGATGAGCGATGTCATGGCTTTCGTTAAGGAGAACGTGCTGTTGCTGACCGGCCTTATCTCACCGCAGGTAATAAGGACCGCTGAAATGATGGATATCAGGGCGGTAGTATTCGTGAGGGGTAAAGTTCCCGGGAATGACATAGTCAGGATGGCTGAAGAAAAAGGTATTGCAGTGCTGACCACCTGCGAGCCCATGTTTATTGCATGCGGCAAGCTATACAGCGCCGGACTTACAGGAAAGGGTGTCTGACAGTTGGAAAAAAGCAGGATGGATCTGCATTACGAAATACCGGGGGACGATCTTGCGCATGCAGGAGAAGCCTCAAGCAGCGTGAAGAAGATACTGGTCCAGCTTGGTATCGATCCTGCCAGGATAAAAAAAGCTGCAATATCGATGTATGAAGCCGAAATCAACGCAGTTATCCATGGCGGCGGAGGCAGAGCCGATGTCACCATCGACGCCGACAAAATCGTAATACGCATCATAGACAGCGGTCCCGGCATCGAAGACCTGGAACTGGCCATGCAGGAGGGATATACGACAGCATCGGATGAGATCAGGGAAATGGGCTTCGGCGCAGGTATGGGACTTCCAAATATGAAACGGTATGCTGACGAGCTTGATATACAGACAGAGGTAGGCAGGGGAACAGTTGTCACGATTGTGGTGTATTTCCACCAGCAGGAAGCAAAGCAACAACAATAAACAGCGGTCTGTTCAGACCGGCATGCGGTCGGTTGCCTGAAGGGATTGCTATACTGAAGAGGTGGGATAATTGGGCGAATACTTTCATTCCGTAACACTGGACGAAGCAAAGTGCAAAGGATGCACCAACTGCATCAAGAGATGCCCCACGGAAGCAATCAGAGTAAGGCATGGCAAGGCCCGTATCATAAATGAACGATGCATAGACTGCGGCGAGTGCATCAGGATTTGTCCTTACCATGCGAAAAAAGCTATCACGGACGATATGTCCATTATCAACGCATTCAAGTACAGGATAGCTATACCTGCCCCGAGCATATACAGCCAGTTCAAGCCGGTTTACGGCAGGAACAGGATCCTGAACGCATTCTGCAGGATCGGGTTCGACGATGTGTACGAAGTGGCGAGAGCGGCTGAATATGTATCTGATGCAACGAGAAAGCTGCTTTCGGAAGAAGGTGTCAGAAAACCGCTTATTTCATCAGCCTGTCCAGCGGTCGTCAGGCTTATACAGGTCAGATTCCCCAATCTTATAGACAATCTTATCAGGCTGGAATCCCCCATGGAAGTGGCAGCTAAAATGGCCAAAAAGAGGGCTGCTGAAAAGAAGGGGATCGATCCCTCGGAGATAGGAGTCTTCTTTATCACGCCCTGCGCAGCAAAAGCCACCAGCGTGAAGGCTCCTTATGAAAGCAAGAAATCATCCGTCGACGGTGTTATTTCCATAAAGAGCATATATCTGAAACTGCTTGCCAACCTGGAGAAGGCTGATGAATCCAGGAAACTGGCAAAGGCCGGCTTTGAAGGCATACGTTGGGCCAACTCGGGAGGCGAAGGCCTGGCTGTCGGCACTGACAATTTCCTTGCTGTGGACGGGATACACAATGTAATCTCGATCCTTGAGGCAGTGGAAAACGACAAAATCGAAGGGATCGATTTCATAGAAGCGCTGGCTTGCACGGGAGGATGCCTTGGAGGACCGCTTACCGTTGAAAACGTTTATGTGGCCAAGTCCAGGCTCAAGCAGCATGTCGAAGTTGCCAAAGCTGCTCAGAAAGGCAGGAGACGGCCGCTGGAGCCATATGACGAAAGCATAGTCTGGACCGGCGAGATAGTGTATAAACCCGTACTGAAGCTGGATGCGGACATAGAAAAGGCAATGAGAAAGCTTGAAGCTCTTGAAAGGATATATACCGGGTTGCCGGGCCTTGACTGCGGCGCATGCGGGGCTCCGAGCTGCAGGGCGCTTGCGGAGGATATCGTCAGGGGCATCGCTTATGAGACGGACTGCATATTCAAGCTCCGTGAAAAAGTGAGGGACCTGGCGGCCCAGATGAAGGAACTCGAGGAGAAGACTCCGCCAACGATGGGATGACGCTCATGGCGGATCAGGCGAAAATGCGGAGTTTAGATAATGTAATAAGAGCAAGTCGGACATTTAAGGAGGACAGTATGAAGGTAGCAGAACTGGCCGCAAAGCTTGACGCAAAGGTACTTACCGGAGAAAACGGAACCGACAGGGAGATAAAGGGTGTATACTGCTGTGACCTGCTGAGCTGGGTAATGTCTCACGCAGGCAAAAGTTCGGCCTGGATCACGGTACATACCCATATGAATATAGTTGCAGTAGCGGTACTGACTGAATTATCGTGTATCATACTACCTGAGGGTATAGAAGCAGAGGAAGCGACAGTAAGTAAGGCTGCTGAGGAAGGCATCCCGATACTGAGCACCGGACTTACCGCTTATGAAATATGCTGCATTGCGCACGACTGCGGTATCTGAAGAAGACATCACGGGGTCCGGCCGCAGTATTATGCCTCTGCCGGGAGAAGACCGATGAAATTTGCTGTGGACCTGCATATCCATTCGGCGCTGTCGCCCTGTGCCGACAAGGACATGACGCCGAACAACATCGTCAATATGGCAGTTCTCAAAGGTCTTGACGCCATAGCTGTCACAGACCACAATTCAGCCGCGAACCTGCAGGCGATAAGCATATGTGCGCAGAGGAACGGGCTTGTATTCATTCCAGGCATGGAAGTGGAGACTACGGAGGAGATCCATATCGTATGTCTCATGCCTGACCTGGAAAGCATGTCACGGTTCAGCGCTGCTGTGCGGCAGGCGATGCCCCGCATTGAAAACCGGCCGGACATTTTCGGAAGGCAGCTTATCATGGACGAAAACGACAATGTAGTCTGCGAAGAGCCTATGATGCTGCTGACGGCTTGCCGTATGACTGCTGATGATGTGACAGCTCTTGCAAGGGAACTGAACGGTGTTGCTGTTCCAGCGCACGTCGACAGACCTTCTTACAGCATCATATCGAACCTGGGCTTCGTACCTGAGGAATTCGGCATTAAGTTTCTTGAAATCTCAAGAGACTGTGACGCTGCCCTGTTCAGATCGATGCACCCGGAACTGGAAAGCTACCAGCTTGTGAGGTCTTCGGATGCGCATTACCTTGGCGACATCCTGGAAAGGGAAAGCATGCTGGAACTTGACGAACTAAGCCCGGAGGCGATAATACGCAGGCTCGCCAATGGGCAGGGATGAACGTGACACGGGTTTTAAGTTTTTCATATTCGGACGGCACATATTAGTTAACCGATCTGGAGCCGACATCCGGCCGTCTGCAAGCCAGCCGACCATCAACCATCAGTCATAAACTGTCAGCAAATCATCTAATCAACCAATTTATTGAATCAAAATGAAAAATAAAGCAAACCTGCATTTATGTTGGCGCGGACGTGAAAACTGTATAATGTATACAAAATGGGCAGTAAAAATTATCGATTTAACAGTTGAATTGCGGCCGCATATTTGCTATAATGACAGCGTATTGTTAAAAGCTTAACAACTGTGGCTGACTTTATTAACAACCATTATTCAATGCTTCTGATTTATAACTGAAGTGTGAATTATTGAAAAATATGACAGAAAACTAAAGCAGCAACGAATCGCAGAAAACAGAAATTCGCTGTATCAATGACAAATCAAATATCAAAAGGACTGGAGGGCATGCGAAATGAGCAGTAACAACTGCTGCTGCGGATGCGTCGACGAGAAGGAACGCAAGCTGCAGGAAATCATTGACAAATACAAAAATACAAAGGGGGCGCTGATTCCTGTACTTCATGAAGCTCAGGAAGTGTATGGATATTTGCCTCTGAGCGTTCAGAAAAAGATAGCTGAAGGGCTGGGCGTTCCGCTGTCGGAGGTTTACGGAGTCGTGACGTTCTATGCCCAGTTTTATCTCAAGCCGAAGGGAAGATTCCGCATCAATGTGTGCCTTGGCACTGCATGCTATGTCAAAGGCGCCAACCTGATACTGGAAAAACTCCAGGAGAAGCTTGGGATAGCTGTGGGAGACTGCACTGAAGACGGAAAGTTCTCGCTGGAAGCATGCCGTTGCATCGGAGCATGCGGTCTTGCACCTGTAATAATGATAAATGACGACGTTTACGGCAGACTGACTCCTGACGACGTGGAAGGCGTCCTGGAGAAGTATAAGGATCTGTAATGACTTTTGAGGATCCGAAAGGTTCTGCAATGTTCCGATGGGACTTTGTACAGGAGGTATCCCGGGATTGAGAGAGATCGCGCTGCACATCCTTGACATCATGCAGAACTCAGTGGCAGCAGGCGCAGGCAGGATCGGGGTATCGATAACGGCAGACGACGGAGCCGGGATGATTACGGCAGTGATCGAAGATAACGGATGCGGGATGGACGAGGAAATGCTTAAGCGGGTGACCGATCCGTTCACGACAACGAGGACTACAAGAAAGGTCGGGCTGGGGATACCACTCCTGAAAAGTTCCTGTATGATGTCAGGCGGAAGTTTCGACATAACATCGCAGAAGGGCTGCGGAACGAGGGTCACAGCGGTATTCGGAAAGGATCACATCGACCGGCCTGTACTCGGCGATCTGGCCGGAGTCATCGCAGACATGTCAGCGGCCTTTCCCGAAATCGACATCCGGCTGGAACTCAAACACAGGGATAAATGCTTCACATACAGTTCCGCGGATGCCGGGCGCATACTCGGAGAAGTGCCTGTTTCCGAGCCCGCAGTGGTCAAATGGCTGAAAGAGTATATAGATGAAGGCGTGAAACACATTTTCGGAGGTGTATTGAATGAAATCGTTGGCTGAACTCGAAGAGATAAGGAAGAGAACTCTTGATGAGATAAAGATGAGGACGAACAAAGACGGCATACGCATAGTTGTCGGTATGGCGACCTGCGGTATAGCAGCCGGGGCAAGGCCGGTAATGAACAGATTCGTCGAGGAGATAGCGAAAAGAAGGCTTTCCGACGTTTCAGTCACTATGACTGGCTGCATCGGAGTTTGCAAGCTCGAGCCCATCGTAGAGGTAATCAACGCAGACGGCACAAAGGTCACCTATGTGAAGATGACTCCTGAGAAAGCGTCAAGAGTCGTTGCAGAGCACATAGTAAACGGAAGGGTATGTCAGGATCTCACGATAGGAGCTGCCGAGCAGGCAGGGAATTAAAACACTTGTTGAAGAATTGCGGGAGGGAGCAAAATGGATTTTTACAGAGCCCATGTGCTGATTTGCGGAGGTACCGGCTGTACCTCGTCAAATTCACAGAAGGTCAAACAGGAGCTTGAAGCTCAGTTAAATAAAAACAACCTGGACAAGGAAGTAAAGGTCGTCACCACCGGCTGCTTCGGCCTCTGTGCCGAAGGCCCCATCGTTGTCGTATACCCTGAAGGCGTAATGTACACAATGGTAAAGGTTGAAGACGTTGAAGAGATCGTCAATGAACACCTCATAAAGGGAAGACCGGTAAAGAGGCTCATGGCAGGCGACAAGGACGCCGACGACACGACGAAGTCGCTCGATAACGTCGATTTCTTCAAGCGCCAGGTCAGGGTGGCACTCAGGAACTGCGGTGTCATCAACCCTGAGAATATCGACGAATATATAGCTTTCGACGGATATAAGGCGCTGGCGAAGGCATTGACAGAAATGACCCCCGAACAGGTCATCGAAGAGATCAAAAAGTCAGGCCTCAGGGGCAGAGGCGGCGCAGGGTTCCCCACCGGCCTCAAGTGGGAACTGACGAGGAAGTCGAAAAGCGATAAAAAATACGTGCTCTGCAATGCCGACGAAGGCGACCCCGGCGCATTCATGGACAGAAGTATACTGGAGGGCGACCCCCACAGCATAATCGAGGCCATGACCATTGCAGGTTATGCCATCGGGGCCGACCAGGGATACATCTATGTCAGGGCTGAGTATCCCATTGCCGTAAAGAGGCTTCAGATAGCAATAAAACAGGCCCAGGAATACGGACTGCTCGGCAAAAACATCTTCGGGACCGATTTCAGCTTCGACCTGGAACTGAGGCTCGGAGCCGGCGCGTTCGTATGCGGTGAGGAAACGGCGCTGATAACATCGATCGAAGGCCACAGGGGCGAACCTAAGCCGAAGCCGCCGTTCCCGGCTGTCAGCGGTCTCTGGGGCAAGCCCACGCTCATAAACAACGTTGAGACCTATGCCAACATTCCGGTGATCCTGCTCAAGGGCGCCGACTGGTTCTCACAGATCGGGACCGAGAAGAGCAAGGGCACGAAGGTGTTTGCGGTAGGCGGAAAAATCAACAACACGGGTCTTGTTGAAATCCCGATCGGTACCACACTGAGAGAAGTCATATACGATATCGGCGGCGGTATACCCAACGGCAAGAAATTCAAGGCTGCCCAGACCGGCGGACCTTCAGGCGGATGTATACCGGCAAGCCATATCGATGCTCCGATAGATTACGAAACACTGAGGGAACTCGGTTCGATGATGGGTTCAGGCGGACTCATCATAATGGACGAGGACACCTGTATGGTGGACATCGCGAAGTTCTTCCTCGAGTTCACTGTTGACGAATCCTGCGGAAAGTGCCCGCCGTGCCGTATAGGTACGAAGAGGATGCTGGAGATCCTTGACAAGATCACAAGCGGCAAGGGCGAAATGGAGGACATCGACAAGCTGGAGATGCTGGCAAAGAACATCATATCTTCCGCACTGTGCGGACTCGGACAGTCTGCTCCGCAGCCCGTACTCAGCACGCTGAGGTACTTCAGGGACGAGTACATCGCTCATGTCAGGGACAAGAAATGCCCTGCCGGCGTCTGCAAGTCCATGCTGAGCTACGTGATACATGCAGACCTCTGCAGGAGCTGCGGCATCTGCGCAAGGAACTGCCCTGTCGGAGCTATCACCGGCGAGAGGAAAGTGCCGTACGTGATCGATCAGGAGAAATGCGTCAAGTGCGGTGCTTGCATGGAGAAATGTCCGTTCAAGGCAATATTCAAGAATGCATGATGTAGAAAGGAGAGTGCTGAAGAGATGGAAATGGTCAATATTACGATAGATACGCGAAAAATCCAGGTCCCCAAACATTACACCGTTCTGGAGGCCGCTAAGTATGCCAACATCGAAATACCTACGCTTTGCTTCCTGAAGGACATCAACGAGATCGGCGCCTGCAGGATGTGCGTGGTCGAGATCAAAGGCGCAAGGAGCCTTCAGGCTGCATGCGTGTATCCCGTATCCGAGGGGCTGGAGATATACACCCAGACACCAAAGGTCAGGGAAGCGAGAAAGGTCACACTGGAACTCATCCTTTCGAATCATGAGAAGAAGTGCCTTACCTGTGTCAGGAGCAGGAACTGCGAACTGCAGAAACTGGCCGAGGACCTCAACATAAAGGATATCAGGTTCGAAGGCGAGATGATAGAGCATCCGATAGATGATCTTTCACCTTCGATAGTAAGAGACCCCAACAAGTGCGTCCTCTGCAGGCGCTGTGTCAACATGTGCAAGAACGTGCAGCAGGTTGGTGTCATCGATACCAATGAAAGAGGATTCAGGACGATAGTCGGTTCAGCGTTTGATAAGTCGCTGGCTGAGGTTCCCTGCATCAACTGCGGACAGTGCATCAACGTCTGCCCGGTGGGCGCCCTGAGGGAGCGCGACGATACCGACCTGGTCTGGGAAGCGCTGCACAACAAGGACATCCATGTTGTAGTACAGACTGCTCCCGCGGTAAGGGCCGCGCTCGGAGAAGAATTCGGGATGCCGATAGGCACCAGGTGCACGAGCAACATGATCGCTGCACTGAGGCGCCTCGGTTTCAGGAAGGTGTTCGACACCAATACGGCTGCCGACCTCACGATAATGGAAGAGGTAACGGAACTGGTCGACAGGATAAAGAACGGCGGAAAGCTGCCGCTGATCACATCCTGCAGCCCGGGCTGGATCAAGTTCTGCGAACACAACTACCCGGAATTCCTGGACAACCTTTCGACCTGCAAATCGCCGCACCAGATGTTCGGCGCGATCCTGAAGTCATATTATGCCGAGAAGATGGGCATAGATCCTTCAAAGGTGTTTGTAGTGTCGATCATGCCTTGTACGGCCAAGAAGTTCGAGTCCAAGAGGCCTGAAATGTCTGCCACCGGCTATCCGGACGTCGACGTGGTACTCACCACGAGAGAACTGGCGAAGATGATCAGAGAAGCGGGCATCGACTTCACCGAACTGCCGGAGAGGCACTTCGACGATCCGATGGGCGAGGCAACCGGCGCCGGCGTCATATTCGGCGCAACCGGCGGCGTCATGGAAGCAGCACTGAGATACGCTGTAGAACTGCTTAACGGCAAGCCGCTGGAAAAAGTGGAATTCGAGGCAGTAAGAGGTGTAGAAGGCATCAAGGAAGCGACCATCGAGGCAGGAGGCATGAAGATAAAGGCTGCTGTTGCAAGCGGCACCGGAAATGCGAAGAAGCTGCTCGAAAAGATAAAGAACGGCGAAGCCGAATACCACTTCGTAGAGATAATGGCGTGCCCTGGCGGCTGCGTCAACGGCGGCGGCCAGCCGATACAGCCTTCGAAGGTCAGAAGCTGGGTCGACCTCAGGTCGGAAAGGGCAAAGGCCCTGTACGAAGAGGACGAGAACCTGCCGCTCAGGAAATCGCAGGACAACCCGTTCGTGAAGAAGCTGTATGAGGAATTCCTGGGACATCCGGGCAGCCATAAGGCTCACGAACTGCTCCACACGCATTATGCACCGAGGGAGAACTATCCCGAGAGCAAATAATGCCGGCAAACAGGGGAGCAACGGCGATAAATCAGCGAAATTGGCTGAGTCAAGCCGAGGAATCGATAAAATCACGTGACAGTAAGGATCACAGGACAATAAACAATATAACGTAAGCGATAACCAGGAAAAGGGTGTGGTTAGTCCGTAACCCTTTTCTTTATGCAGCTTGGCCCGGACATCGTGAAACCCGGATGCTGTAAAGCCGGTTCAGCCTGGCAGCAGAAATGCCGCAGAGAATAACGAAAAAGATACCGCAAATAAGCAAAATAAAAATAATCACTGAAAATGATTAGAAATGCAAAAATGTGTGCAAATATATATACAGAAGCAACAGACACAGCAATAATAGATCCAGGATAACAGGGAATGTACGGAGCAACCTGTAAACCCAGCGAACATTGCAATATCCGAAGCATTCTCGCAGGCAGGAAACAGGCATATACACGGCAGTATTGGAAGCACATGCAAAGCAGAGCATATGACAGTACCAGTGACTGCATATAAGGCAAGCAAATGAAGCAGAAGACAAACCAGCAGAATTGAAGTGTCTTCAGTAAAAACCAGGAGCGGCCGTAATTTTACGGCTTCTTCTGGTTTTTGCATGTCTGCGGCCGGGATCATGACTTACAAAGCCTGACGCATTAACAATATTTTAACATTTTATTATTTGAATATGGGTTGAAACGGCATTATAATAAAGTAGGTGTACGTAATCTTGTTAACTGTAAAATGAATGAACTCGGTGCAGGTTGGGAAATACCGGCCTGCGTAAACACATGATCATCGGATGTGAAGGATGGTTCAGGATCTGACATCTGATTGCGCCATACGGTCTTCGCATCTGCATCCCTCACTCGGAAATGTTTTGGTGGGGAGAACGGCTGATGAAGGATTTCAGGACGATTTTTATGAGCTACAGGACAATTTTCATTTGGATCGGGATATTTGCAGTGATTGGGATCGTGCTGCTCATTGTTGCCTGTGAGACCGGTGTGCTCACAGCCCGGAGCGGGTATGCGGAGACCGGGGCGGACCAGGAAATACATGACGGTGTTACAGACGACATGGATAAAATACCGGATGAGAACGAAAACGAAGAAGGTGAAGGTAAGCAGGACGGAACAGATCAGCCTGCTCCGTCTGATGAGCCGAAAAGGCTTACCGTCGGCAAACCGTATTCTGTCAGGCTTGTGGAGGATGGCGCCAGGAACATTCTCATCATAGGACAGGACAAAGTGAATGCCTTGTATGATACGATAGGCATAGTCAGTGTTGATAAAAAGAATAAAAATGTCAAGATAATAATGATCCCAAGGGATACATACATAGAGTATAATGACGAAATAAAAGCTGTACTGGATAAGAAAAACAAGCTCCATGAAGCCGGATACCATAAGTTAAACAATACACATCACGTAGGCAGGGATATAGATTACAGCGGCAGGTTTGATTCAGGACCCATCAGCTTCCTGGCCGATGTTATCGAAGAGAAATTTAATGTCGAGATCCATGATTATGTAAAAATCAATGTGAATGGTTTCAGGGAACTGATCGACCACCTGGGCGGCGTCGATATAAACGTGCCGTACAGGATGTACTATGTCGATCCTGTCCAGGACCTGGTCATTGACTTATGGCCGGGCTACCAGCATCTCGACGGCCATGGCGCGGAAGGCTTCGTACGCTTCAGGCAGGGCTACAGGGAAGACGGCACATTATTTGATATAGGCGACGTAGGGAGAAAAAAGAACCAGCTTTATTTCCTGAAGGAACTGATAAAGCAGAAAGGCACACTTAAAAACGTAGATAAAATCCCGGGCACAATCAAGATACTCGGGAAGAATATACAGCACAGCATCGGGCTTGGGGATGTCCTCACTTCATACATGGGTATGGCGGTGGATGTGATAACCAATGATTATGAAATCATCACTGAAAGCCTGACCAGCAACAAGATGATCAGGATCGACGGATCATCATACATCGTGCTCGAATAAGCACGCTGTTAACTTCGGACAGGCGTTTTGCGTCCATGTACAAGCATATCTGGATTCTCTGATAAACGTATTCGCCAATAAACGCATTAAATGCATGCGGCCGTAAAGCACTTTCCATTATCCCTCTGCAATTGTGAATCTTTGATTCTGCCGTATATTCCTTCGTTGTCCCTGCAAATTTCCCGGCACATATCAGCCACATCATTCACTTCTTCTGGCTCTCAACACCGGTTAATACGGCATTGCCGGCATATGACGGACAGTCAGCGCGCATGCTGATGATGGGAACTGCGCCTGCATGGGCGGAAATCGCGGTTATGCGTGATTCAGGCCTGTGGCTTCCTGATCTGCCGGGGGTATATGCCGGCAATTTCAAAGTTTATCTGCAAACGGGGCGGTGCACCGTTTCATACAAAATCGCCTGGCTCCCCGTATAATGACATGGCTGGAGGTATTATGATAAGATAATATGGAGAAAGCAATCGCGGGGAAAGCATCCGTGGAGAATGCAATTCAGGATTCATAAGCGGTATGGCACACCGATAGAAACATCCGGTATCGTTGCATACATCGATCAATGCTTTCAGGTGATGAACATATTGCCGCGGAAATATAACCTGTGATCAGGCATTACCATATAGCGACACCGCGGTCATACCGGTGCCATACTGCCGCGGTCGACCGCGCACAAACAGCTTTATCCTGCCAGCCGGAATACGGATAAAGCGAGCAAGTATTGCAGCGCATCCATTGCAGGAGGTATGGTTCATGATAGAAATCCGTAATTTGTCCAAAAGCTACAACAAGGGTCAGGTCAAGGCTGTGGACGGGCTTGATCTGAAAGTCAACAGGGGTGAGATATTCGGCTTTCTCGGGCCCAACGGCGCGGGGAAAACCACGACGATCAAAATGATAGTCGGCCTTTTGAACCCTGACACCGGAACCATCACCATCGATGGCACGGACATTTCAAAAGAGCCCCTGGAGGCTAAAAGGAAAATAGGGTATGTACCTGACGAACCTGTACTTTACGAGCGCCTGACAGGTCTTGAATATCTGAATTTCATGGCAGATGTATACCAGGTGCCTGCATCGGAGAGGAAAGAGAGGATCGAATACTACCTTGAGATGTTCAATCTCAGGGATGCGGCTGCGGACCTGATCAAGAGCTATTCCCACGGAATGAGGCAGAAAACGGCGCTGGCCGGTGCACTGCTCCATGACCCTAAACTGTGGATACTTGACGAGCCGATGGTCGGCCTTGATCCAAAGTCGGCACACCTGCTCAAGAACCAGATGCGTGAGCACTGTGACAAAGGCAATACCGTATTTTTCTCGACGCATGTCCTGGAAGTGGCGGAGAAACTGTGCGACAGGGTGGCTATCATCAACAGGGGAAAACTGATCGCTATAGGAACTGTTGACGAACTCAGGCACGGTGATCAGAAGGATTCGCTTGAAAAAATATTCCTGGAGTTGACAGAGCAATGAAGGAAAGATTGATGACGCGCAAACCGGTAAAACCGTTTTTGTCACTGATCAGGATGCAGCTGAATGTCAATTACGGCATATCTGCCCTGAAGTACAGGTTCACAAGGGAAAAGAAAAAACGCTGGGAACCTGTGCTGATAGGATTGGCCATAGTAGTTGGGCTGGTGCCGCTGCTGGCCATGTATACGTTCTTCATGATGTCGGTATTCGCAGGCGGGCAGATGATGGGCCAGCCGGAGATAGTCTTGACATCGGCTTTCGTATTTGCCCAGTTGGTCATCCTTATTTTCGGCATACTCTACATAATGGGCTCGTTCTACTTCTCAAATGATGTCATGAGTCTCGTACCGCTTCCGCTGAAGCCGTACCAGATAATCGGCGCCAAGTTTGCCGTTATCCTGGTCAATGAGTATCTTACATCGGTACCTTTACTGCTGCCGCCGGTTATCATATTCGGCATCGGGACCTCACAGGGGCTGCTGTACTGGCTGAAAAGCATCGTCCTGATGGCTTTTGCGCCGGTGATCCCCCTTGCAGTGGCTTCATTGCTGGTAATTCTGGTCATGAGAGTCGTCAATATCGGCAGATACAAAGATCTGCTCGCAATCGTCGGCGGCATAGTCCTGATATTGGCAAGCCTCCTGATGAGCGCGCTGCTGCAGAAAATGCCTGAAGATCCCAGGGCCCTGGAGCAGTTTATCGCAGAACAGGCAGGTCTTGTGAAGCTTATTGGAAGCAGGTTCCCGCCGGCAGTATGGGCTACCGGAGCCCTGGCTGGAAACGGTCTTTACGGAACAGGCTGTTTGATGCTGTACATTGCCGTATGTGCAGGCCTGTTCATATTCATGCTGTGGTTGGCAAACCAGGTATTTTACAAGGCTCTGCTTGCCGGCCAGGAAGTGAGGAGAAAGGGTAAGTCTATCACCGGCGAACAGATCGGCAAACACGTGGGAAGGGGCAACAGCCCGGTGCTGGCCCTTCTGAAGCGTGAATGGAAGCTGTTGGCACGCACCCCGTTGTATGTGCTCAACGGCCTTGTCGGCAGCATTGCAGGCCCGTTTATAGTCGTGGTTATGTATATTGTAAGGGGAAGCGACGCAGAACTTGCAAGACTTGCAGAAAGCCTTCGGAAACAGGAAGTCGTGCCCTATGCAGCCCTTGGCTGCCTTGGGATTATGCTGTTCACGGCCGGCATGAACATAGTCGCATCGACAGCCTTATCAAGAGAGGGCAAGACCATATGGGTAGCCAAGATGATACCTGTGGCCGCCAGACAGCAGGTAGACGCCAAGTTCCTGTGCAGCTACATCGTATCTGCCGCCGGTGTGCTGACAACCACCCTGGTAGCGTTGATACTGTTGAAATTGCCCGTATTCTGGGTCATACTTGCAACCGTAGCAGGGCTTGCCGGTTCAGTACCGATGGTGGCGCTGGGGCTGCTGATCGATGTGTTCCATCCGAAGCTGGTATGGAACAGCGAACAGGAGGCCATGAAGCAGAATATGAACGGTGGGCTGGGTATGCTCGTCTCATTTGTGATATTGCTTGTAATGGCTGCTGCCGCCGCCGGAACGTTGCTCCTGGGGCTACCCGTGACAGTTGCTTTCGCGGCAGTCACAGCCGTGTCCGTGCTCCTGTCGGCGCTGTCGATCCCGGCGCTCCATGCCGTAGCCGAAAAGAAATACAGAGAAATCGAAGCCTGAATACCGAGATTATCAGACAAGGGAGGAAATATATATGGCCAAACAGATCTGGAAGCCTTCGACACTGCTGAACCCTGTGCCGGTGGTGATGGTGACCTGCGCCGATGCAGCGGGAAAGCCAAACATAATAACGGTTGCCTGGGCAGGCACTGTGAATTCCGAACCGCCGATGGTATCGATATCCGTAAGGAAAGAGCGTTATTCCTATAAACTAATAAAAGAAAAAGGGCAGTTTGCAATCAACCTTGCCACGCAAAAACTGGCTTTTGCCACCGATATATGCGGCGTCAGGTCAGGACGTGACGTTGACAAATTCCAGCTGACCGGCCTGACCCCTGCAAAGGCTTCGGCTATCGACGTTCCGATAATAGCAGAAAGCCCTGTGGCCCTGGAATGTGTGGTAAAGAACGTGCTGGAGCTTGGCAGCCATGACATGTTCATCGCAGAGGTGGTTGCTGTCCAGGCAGACGAATCGCTGCTCAACGAGAAAGGCAAGCTGGTCCTTGAAAAAGCCGGTCTCATATGCTATTCCCACGGCAAATACTGGACCCTGGGCAAGGAACTCGGCTTCTTCGGTTTTTCAGTGGCTAAAAAGAAAAACATAGTCAGATAGGGTAGCGCTAAGAATATAGCCAGGAAGACAGACAGGCAATGATTTCTTCATGCCCCTAAATGCCAGGAGTTGAGAACCGTTCCAATGAAAAAACGGAGTGCCGAAAGGCACTCCGTTGTATTTCGACTGTTCAGGCCGGGCTTACTTAGTAGCCAGGACCTTCTTGAGCCTTGCGAACCTGGGCAGGCCGTTCTCCAGCGGAGGAGCCGATACGCCCTGGATCAGAGGCAGCGCGTAATCGATGAATTCTTTCTTCAGTCCGTTGCCGGCCTCATTGATCCACTCGCGCGGGATCTTTTTCTCGGTATTTGCAACGTCAGTCAGGTTGATGAGCTTGGTCACGCACTTGTATTCAGGACCGGGAACTCTTTCGAAAGCAACCATGTAGTCTGTCTTGCCCTCCACAGCGTACCTGACTGCCATCTGGCCTGCCATGTAAGCTTCATTGACGTCTGTCAGCGAACCGCAGTGAGCAGCACATCTCTGCAGGAGGCTGAACTCGATGCCGCGTACTTTGGCGCCGGTCTTCTCCTTCACGATATTGGCGAGTGTATAAGCCAGCCCGCCCAACTGTGCATGCCCGAATGCGTCTTTTGATTTCGCAAGGTCGGAGCCGTATTCGGAAATGTATCTGCCGTCCTTGTCCTTGATTCCTTCTGAAACTGCTATGATGACGTTGTTCTGCTTTCTGTAGATGTCCATTGTCTCTTCGATGAATTTGTCCATATCGAAGGGCAGTTCAGGCAGGTAAATGAGATCCGGCCCATATCCTGCGTTCGATGCGAGAGCTGCCGCAGCGGTCAGCCATCCGGCATTTCTTCCCATGATCTCGAGGATCGTGATCTGACCTTTGTCGTAAACCCTTGCATCATGGTAAACTTCCATTATTGAAGTTGCGATGTACTTGGCGGCACTGCCGTACCCGGGGCAGTGGTCCGTTCCCCAGAGGTCGTTGTCGATGGTCTTCGGAACGCCCATAACGCGGCATTCATATCCAACTGACTGCATGTACTTGCTTATCTTGTTGCAGGTATCCATGGAGTCGTTGCCGCCGTTATAGAAGAAGTACCTGATGTTGTACTTTTTGAATACTTCAAGAAGTCTCTTGTAATCGGTATCATCTTCATTGGCATCTTTCAGTTTATAACGAACCGAACCCAGTGCCGAGGAAGGCGTAGTCTTCAAAAGTTCCAGTTCATACGGATCTTCCTGGCCTATATCGTAAAACTTCTCCTCAAGCACGCCCCTGATGCCATGTGCTGCGCCATAGACAGCAGTGATGCAATCCTGCCTGAGCGCTTCCTGGAAAACGCCGCAGGCGCTGGCATTGATAACTGAAGTCGGACCGCCCGACTGTCCGAATATTGCTGCACCTCTTAGTTCGCTCATAAACACACCTCCTGATAAAATCAAGATAAAATATAGCATAATATGTACCAAAATGCAATTAAAGATAGATATATTTTTAACATACCGGCACACCGAATTACCCTGGTATCATTGCTGCATTCATGCAGGAGTGATTGCCGTTGTTCCGGAAGTTTGTTGACATAAAACATGCAAATATCTAAAATAAATATGTATAATGCTGTAAAGGGAGTAAATCCATGAACAATAAGAATTACTGATTTCCTGTTGTGCCTCGTTCTGGTTTTACATGACGTTTTCCATTCATATTTAATTCATAAAGGCATTCCACTGAACGGCGGGTTATTGAATAACCGGCCCTGATAGTGCCAGGTACGTCAGCGTGTCAGTTATCCGGCAAGCCGGACAGGGGCTGACAATGGGAAGATCCGGCTGTCTGAAGTAACCGGCACTGCAGTAAGCTAAATAAAAGGAAGAGGGATGATCATGAACTACAGAACACTTGGGAAAAGTGGCGTAAAGGTATCCGAGATCATTCTTGGCTGCTGGGCGATGGGCGGCGGCTATTTCGGCGATGTGGCCGACCGGGACTCCATAGAAGCGATCAGGGTGTCGCTGGAACTCGGAGTAAATACGTTCGATACTGCTGAAGTATACGGCCGCGGGCATTCGGAGACTGTTCTCGGGAAGGCCCTCGCAGGAACTGACAGGGACAAGTGTGTCATTATCTCCAAGGTCTTCAAGCACAACATGAGGCATGACCTGTTGATCAAGGCATGCGAGCAAAGCCTGAGGAATTTGAAGACCGACTATCTCGATGTATATTTCCTGCACTATCCCGTCGATGACGTGCCTATCGGCGAGTCGATGGAAGCGATGCTCGAACTCAGGGAAAGAGGGCTCATCAGGGCAATAGGCCTTTCGAATTTCAGCCTGGAGCAGCAGAAGGAAGCAATGCGCTACGGGCCGGTGGACGTTATCCAGCCGTGCTACAGCCTTCTTTGGCGGTATCACGACAGTGATTTGCTGCCGTTCTGCATCGATAACGAAATTGGCGTTGTCCCTTACAGTCCGCTGGCACAGGGCCTGCTGACCGGCAAGTATAAAAAAACGGATGTCTTTACCGACGGCCGCAGGCGCGCGGCGCTGTTCCAGCCGGAAAACTACCAGCGTGCCCTTGAAGTGACCGAAGTCGTTAAGGCTGTATCGGCAAGACACGGCAAAACGCCAGCCCAGGGAGCGATCAACTGGCTCCTGATGACGCCTGGCATCACCGCTCCGATCGTCGGCGCAAAGAATGCCGGGCAGGCCAGGGAGAATGTCGGCGCTACCGGATGGAGGTTCACCGACGAGGAATATGCCGAAATAGACGAGGCCAGCAGGAAGTTCACCGATACGTTGCCCAGATATGCACTGTTTTTCTCAACAGAGATAATGGAAGGCTGACATAACTCAGGCGCTGCTGCGTCATTTAGCCAAGGCAAGGCTGTCACTAAAGAAACGCCGGCCAACCAGTTATTGCAGATACGGGGTCGGTTTTTCTGCCAGGGTTCCGCAAAAACCATGGCAGAAGAACTGTCCCTGTATTTGATCCCATGACATGAGAACCGTCCTCTTATTTGAATATATCCATATTTCAAGAACCAGGTACAAAAATTT
>Ga0209508_1001412_pt1 | contig 18828 bp, 24 predicted proteins | sample AD_UKC129_MetaG_FD_184427 | JGI IMG/M metagenome (GOLD analysis project Ga0209508, IMG submission 184427) | Active sludge microbial communities of municipal wastewater-treating anaerobic digesters from Canada - AD_UKC129_MetaG (SPAdes) (version 2) | ecosystem: Engineered > Bioreactor > Anaerobic... | reverse complement strand
TTGGCAGTAGACATAGACGATATGGATGTGCTGGAGCATTATTGTCAGAATAACATAGAGCGATTAAAGACGTTCATACACGCCAGAGAGCAAATTCGGCAATAATTTTGCCCGCCGAACGGCGGGGGAAAGGAGAAAAAATAGAAACCAAAGGGAATAATTCCCTTTGGTTTCTGCTTTTAAGTCTGGTCTGGTACTGGTACTGGTAAGTCTATGGCTGGGAGTTAGGCCCCTGCAGTCATTGCTCGCCGAATCGAGCTCGGCGGCGGTGATCCGCCGGAATAGATAATTTTTTTAGCCCGCCGAATGGCGGGGATAGGTCTATATGATTATATCGAGTATATCTATATAAAGGATAAAGAGGCTCGATATATCCAAAATAGAAAAATTAACGGAGACAAAACGGACCCAAAAAGTCTATAATTTTTTCAGAAAAAACCGTAAAAATGTACTTATATGCCCAATTTTTGACTTTTCAAAAAAATAAGAACGACGGGTAAAAAATTTTCAAAAATTTTGAAAAAAACTGTTGACAGAAAGATGATATACCGATATAATAGTATAGCAGCATAGAATTAAACCCAAAAATGGAAAAAGGAGAAACAAAAATGAAAAATCAAAATCAAAATCAAAATCAAAAAACATTCCGAAACACGATAGGAAACCCTTTGTATGATCCGCTTCGTTTCCTTTCTAAAGCAATAGGAGAACCAAAAACATTTTCTCGATATGATTTTCAATATATCGGGAAAAAAGGACAGACCTGCTGGGCAACCAATGGACATCAGTTAAGAATTGTTCAAAATAAGCGGATTCTGCTCTTAGATGATGGATTTTACTCCATAAAGAGCAATACTGTACAAAAAATTACTATCGAAAAAATAGAAGCAAAAAATCCCTTCCCATATGAAAGAATTTTTGAACTGCTTCCTCCCCCGGATAATTTCAGGTATCTGTTTTCTATGAATGAACCAAGATTAACAGACATCATCTATAATCTGTCCGAAATGAAATTCCCGATTGATTTTAAACATTTGGACGGATGGCCGTTCCTATTGCGTATCGATGTATGGGAACACAATCCATACATCCTCTTAAGCAGAGGGGATTATCATCAAATAGTCCCTGTAATTGAATACAGGTCTCCTATTATTGTAAATCCGCAAATGGGTTTATCAAAAACAACATGTTAAGAAAAAAGAAAAACAAGTAGAAATTGCGTTTACTGTCATTAGAATCTTTTCTCCTTTTTTCAAAGGGGGGCTGGATTGGTTCCAGTCCCCCAAAAGGAGAACAAAAAAGAAAGGAGTGTAAAATGTATTACGGCACTTCAATTCGCACAAAAGGTTCATACAAACCTATAGTTTTACAACACGAAGTAAGTGCTTTCCAAAATGAAGAAGGACTATGGAAAGCACAAACAATCTCAGCACCACTTGGAACAGCCGTTGAAATCTACTCACTTCCGGGGGAGTATGAAACAAGAGAAGAAGCATTAGAAGCTGCAACTCAATCTGCTTGTTGGAACGGATGGAATTTCGAACGGGAGGAAGCACAAAAAAAGGCGGAAGCATTAGAATTGTCTGAAAATCCGGAAAAACTTCTTGCCGAAACCGAAAATCCATAATATATGCATATATACATACATATATATCAGGATATAAAGATAAACAGACTCGGTATATCCAATACAAACATCGGAGATATTATGGATAAATAAAATCCATATATTATTGAAACAAAAACTTAAAAAACGGCTTATATGCCATTTTTTGAAAAGAAAGGAAAAAACAAAATGACGAAAACAAAAAACACAGGAGACAAAACAATGCCGAAAAAGAAAACAGAACGCAAGCAGTACAAACCGTTTCAGGTTCCTTACAAAATCTATTTGCGATTGGAAACAAAAGCATCAAAACTCCGACAGGAGACGGGGCAAGCCATCCTTTGGACAGACTTGCTGAAGAAGTGTATTATGCGCGGAATGAAAAGAGAAAATATCTCCGAATAAGAAAGAATGAGGAAAACAATGAATCCGGAAGAACTCTATATAGAGGCCAAACCCATTCTGTACTCAATGCTTCATAAGTTTATTCGTCGGTACGGAGGCGATTTTGAAGAACTCTTAAGTTTATGCCATCTCCACTTTATGGAGATTGTTCGAAAAACCCGCTCTCCTTACCAGAAAGAAAAAGGAAGTCAATTTACAACGTGGCTTCGGCTGGTTCTCTGGTATAAACTCCAGAATGACAGAGAAAAAGAAATTTTGACATCCTGCAAAAATCTCCCCCCGGAAGAAATAGGACAAAAGGGAAAGCAGGAATATTTAACCGATCTGAAAGATTCTCTCAGTCAAGAAGCCAAATCGGTTCTTTCTCTGATTTTAAACACACCAGAAGAACTTGTTGAAATGATTCAGCAAAAAGGCGGATATAATAAACGTGTCAAGAAGTGTCTGGAGGATTTCCTATGTCTTCATTACCATTGGTCGCGCCGAAAAGTACAGAGAGTTTTTCGGGAAATACAGGAAAATCTCTAACAAAACTGTTTCCTTATCAATTGGAGGGAGTGGAGAAAATCCAGCAGTTTGGAGGCAGAGCCCTTCTTGCTGATGAAATGGGGCTTGGAAAAACCCTTCAAACCCTGTACTGGATATGGAAATATTCCAAGTGGCCGGTACTGGTTATCTGTCCCGCCCATCTGAAATGGGTTTGGTATATGGAGGCATTTACTCACTTTCGCATTCGTCCAAGAGTTTTGTCCGGGACAAAACCGCAACGGGAATGGGATAATTGGACAAAGCAAATCCTGATTATCAACTATGATATTCTGCATCACTGGATGGAATATCTTCAGAAAATCTCCTTCCAGTGCGGTGTTATCGACGAGTGCCATTACATCAAAAATCCCAGAGCCATCCGCACCAAACAGGTTCAAAAGATTTTTCGACATACTCCCCATCTGATTGCTGTCAGCGGGACCCCCATCCTTTCCAGACCTATTGAACTATTCCCAACCTTGCATCTGCTTCGTCGAGATTTGTTTCCTTCTTTCTTTGACTATGCTTTTCACTACTGCAAACCGACATTGACTTTGCACGGATGGGTTTATAAAGGGGCGGAAAATCTGGATGAACTGCATCGGAGACTTCGGAAGCACTTAATGATACGCAGGCAAAAAAAGGATGTGATTTCTCAACTCCCTTCAAAAATTCGAAAGATTCTCCCTGTTGAACTCCCAAAAGATTCTATGGAGGAGTACCGAAAAGCCGAAAAGAACTTCCTGCAATGGCTTCGGGGATTCTCTTCTGTGAAGGCCCTTCGAGCAAGCCGGGCTGTAATGGTATCCAAAATGGGATATTTAAAACGTTTGGCAGCGGAAATGAAGAAACCCTATCTGTTTCGATGGATTGATGATTTTTTGGATTCCTCCGAACAGAAGTTGGTAATCTTTGGAGTCCATCGAGCTGTTCTGATTCCTCTGTATGAGCGGTATAAGTCCATTGCCGTAAAGATTGACGGTTCCACAACCGCCCGCAAGAGGAAAACTGCCGTACAGGAGTTCCAGAACAATCCCAAAATCCGCTTGTTTATTGGGAATATACAGGCCGCTGGGACGGGACTGACCCTCACTTCCGCATCAAATACTCTCTTTGCTGAATTGGACTGGAACCCGGCAAATCTGACACAGGCAGAGGACAGGACACATCGGATTGGACAAAAGACATCAACCACCTATTACTATCTGATAGCCAAGGATACGATTGAAGAGTACTTGTGTCGGCTTGTCCAGCAGAAACAGACTATTCTGATAGAAACACTCGACGGAAGCAGGAGAACCAACAATTCTCTTGACATTTTCACCAAACTAAACAAGGTTTTACAAAAGGAGACTACACAATGAAAAAAGAAAAAAAATTCCCCGGAAACTATGTGCCGAAAGTACAGGTTGGATTTCGCAACATCCCAAAAGAACTATGGTTATATTATAAAGCATACTGTTCCAGACGAGGTGTTTCCCTCAAAGACGATTTTATTCAGCATATTCAAGAGTCCATCAAGAAAGACCGTCAAAAGAGGAAAATTTCTGAAATCATTGAAGAAGCGGACATTTAGACTTTCCTTCAAAACAGAGAGTGAGGAATGTTTCAGGAGATACTGGAACAATACCAGATTGCCTATCGTCTGGAAGGACAGCATCATCACTGCCGTCCCGGATGGATTCAGATAGACTGTCCATTTTGCGGGAGAAACTCCGAGCGGTTTCATATGGGATATTCTGTCCATTACGGGATAACAAACTGCTGGAAATGCGGTCCTCACTCTCTCTTTTCTGTTCTCAAAGAATTACTGCCTGAACCTCCCGGAAAACTAAAAAGAATCCTTCAGCAAATTCGAAAAGATAAAGAACCAGAACATATTACAGAGAAAGCAGTTAAGAATAGACGTCTGGTTCTTCCATTTGGAATTGGAGACCTGTTGAAACCCCATCGAGAGTATCTGCGAAAGAGGGGCTTTATTCCAAAGGAACTTCAGCGGCTCTGGGGGATACAGGGGATAGGACAGGAGGGGAAATTGTCGTGGAGGATTTTTATCCCGATTTCTGAGGAAGGACAGACTGTAAGTTGGACAACCCGTTCCATTTCCTCCAAACCAAACATCATACGATACATCAGCGCCTCCAAAGAGCAGGAAATCATCTCTCACAAGAACCTCCTGTACGGACAGGACAAGGCACAAAACACAATTATCATTTGTGAGGGACCGTTTGATGTCTGGAGGATAGGGTATGGGGCTGTTTGCACATTTGGGATACGAGTCCGTCCTGCTCAGATTTTTCGGATGTCCAAACATCCGACACGAATTATCTGTTTTGACTCCGAACCTGCTGCCCAGCAGGAGGCAAGGAAACTCGCAGATGCTCTTGGAGTTTTTCCGGGGGATACGTATGTTTGTACTTTGGACGCAAAAGACCCTGCTGGTGCTTCAGAGAAGGAAATCCGAAAACTGCGTCGAAGATTTCTCGAAAATGGATAGAAACGACAGAGAGGGATAATATGTCCTTCTCTTTCAATGAAACAAACCGCTGCAAATATTTGATTTTTTGAGATTATAGTCTGACCTATCCTTCCATATGGTTTTTGACGATTTTTGATTCTGGTTCATTCTGGAGCGTTTGGTGAATTATGGACAAAAACAAACTAAAAATCAGAGAAGATATCTCAAAAAGACCCATTCAGATAAACCAAACCCTGATAGAGCAGCTCTTGAAAGAGGACAATCCGGGGGAACTTTTATCTCTTTATTTGTTTTATTCCTATCTGGCTGTCTGGAAATCCGCCTATCTTAAACGAGCCTGTTTGAAACTGCTAAACCGGAAACTGAAGTGGGGTTTAGGACGACTTCGCAAGGCCCGACGCCGTCTGATAGAACTGGGACTGATTGAGGACAGGATTGAACGGGATGACGACGGGACAATTCTGGGACATTCTATAGTTGTATATCAGAATATCAATAAAGAACTATACCAACCTTACAATTTTGATAGTACGGAAAAGAAAAGAAAAGTAGCCAAAAGAAAAGAAAAAATGATTTTAAAAGAAAAAGAAAATTATATAAAAGAAAAAGAAAAGAATTCGACCACTTTTAAAAACGAGTTTCAATTTGCACTAAATTTTGAAAAAACAATTTACAAAAAATGTGCAGAAACTTTCTACAATGCGCTCCAGAAAAAAAGAAAAATCTACAGAAGGGTCTCTGTCCATTTGTGGGAAAAAGAGTTCCAAAAACTCATTCAGGAAGCAGGGAAAGAAAAGGTTTTGACCGTTTTGAAATGGTATATAAAACACATCGGAGAAAAATATATTCCTTCTGCATACAGCGCCAGAACATTTCGAGAGAAGTTTCCACAAATAGAAGATGCAAAAAATCGACATCTCCCAAGTCTAAAGTGTTCAAAAGAGGCAAAATGGATATATAAACAACTGAAAAAAGAATATGCAGAAATTCCAAGAAATATTCTCCCCTACATTCAGCAATCTCTACAAAACTTTCAACAATATGAATCCCTCCACAAAGCATTTGTAGAAAGAACACAAGATACGGATTTAAAAGGGTTTGGGATAAAATTTTATCAAAACCTTCCAACAGAAGAAGAGTTCATTCTCGAATGGTGGAGGAGCATTTGTAATATAATAGGTAGAGATTGGAAAAAATTATCTACCCGACACATTTTCCACTTCCAGAATGAATACTTTCAGGACAGAGGACGAAAAGAATCTGTCGAATGGTCCGGAGATGATGAACTTTGGAATGCCTATATAGGATGCCTCTATGCAGATTGAGAAAAGGACTTCGTTTGAGGAACGCAAGATTCTGATAGGAATGATTGTTGATGCAAAGGTTTTATCCCGTATATGTGCTAACTGGAAAGGGGGGATGTTTCGCTCCAGATGGTCCAATCTTGTCGGTCAATGGTGCATTGATTTTTTCAAGAAATACGAAAAACCCCCGATGAATCACATTGAGGGGATGTTCCGAAGTTGGGCGGAAAAGGGAAAAGACACAGAAATAATTCAGTTGGTAGAATCGTTTCTTCAGTCCCTCTCCGGAGAATATGCCCTCCTGAAAAAACAGTCCAACAGTGATTATCTGATTGATTTTGCGGGAAAATATTTCAACCGGGTGGCACTGGAACGGATTGTGGAGGAAATTCAGGGGGATTTGGACCTTGGACAGGAAGAAAAAGCAATTTCGAGAATTACTCAGTACAACCGCATCGAGTTAGGGGTAGGAAGCGGTCTGGATTTGTTTCAGAACAGAGATTCCATACGGGAGGCATTCGAGGATAGGGTGGAACCCCTTATTCGATTTAGAGGCGATTTAGGGCTGTTTTATGGCAATTCTCTCGAACGGGAGGGATTTATATCTTTTATGGCCCCGGAAAAGAGAGGGAAAACTTGGTGTTTGATAGATATAGCTGTGAGGGCTGTATTACAGAGAAGAAAAGTCGCCTTTTTTGCAGCAGGAGATATGAGTCAAAACCAGATGATTCGGAGATTTATGGTCCGTATTTCCGGACATCCGTTTCGAAAAGGAATAATCCAATACCCTATTTCTATTTCAAAATCCCCTGAACAGAAGATTGCTTCCGTCCAGTTTGTTCAAAAAGAGTTCAAAGAAGACCTTAACTGGCAACTGGCTTATGAGAGATGCCAAAACTTTCTCAAGAAGGCAAAAACAAACGAATCTCTTCTGAAATTGTCCTGTCATCCAAACTCTACTTTGTCTGTTTTCCAGATAAAAAATATGCTGATGGAATGGGAGAGGGACGGCTGGGTGGCGGATGTGGTTGTTATCGATTATGCCGATATTTTGAATATGTCCTGTTTTTCTGTGGACAATCAAAGGGACAGGATCAATGAAACGTGGAAACAACTGCGAAGTCTTTCTCAGATTTTTCATTGTCTTGTCTTGACGGCTACTCAGACAAATGCTCTTTCCTATCAGGCAAAAACAATGAATAGAACCCATTTTTCAGAAGACAAACGGAAAATGGCACACATCACAGGAGCAATCGGGATTAACTCCACTCCCCGTGAAAAAGAAAAAGGAATATATAGATTTAACTGGATTGTCCGACGGGAGGAGGATTATAGAGAATCCCACTGTATTTATACGGCAAGTTGTTTGTCTGTTGGAAATCCGGCTGTATGCAGTTGTTTTGGAGAAGAAGAGGAAATAGAAGAAAAAGATGATGAAAAAGAAGATGAATAACGGATAACAAAAGGGAACCTCTGTTTGGAAAGGAACAGAAATGAGAGTAGATCGGGATACACTCTTAAAAGAACTGGAAATGGTTAGTTTTGGATTGAGCCAGCGGGAGGAAATCAATCAGAGTTCGTGTTTTCTTTTTCAAGACGGGATTTTGTGGACGTACAATGATGAAATCTCCTGCCGAATCAAAACATCTCTCCCTATTGAAGGGGCTGTACAGGCAAAACCCTTATTGGAGATTGTCAGGAAAGCAGATTCAGAAGAACTGAAGATTGAACAGGAAGAGAATAAACTGAAAATTCGGGGGGAAAAGTTTAAATCTGTTCTTGGAATGGAAAAGGAAGTTCGTATTGAACTGGACAAGGAGAATGAGCCGTCTGAATGGGTTCCGCTGAATGAGGATTTTTCAGAGGCAATCTCAATGGTGCAGGAATGTGCCGCAACAGATGAGAGTATGTTTGAATTGACGTGCATCAACATTTGTCCGGATAAGATTGAATCCTGCAACGGCAGACAGTTGGCAATTTATCGAATTGAAACCAATCTGAAAAAATCTTTTCTTTGCAGAAGAAACTCTATTCGGCAGATGGTTTCACTGAATATGACGGAGTTTTCAGAAGCACCTGTCTGGGTGCATTTTCGAAATCCGTCCGGACTGATTTACAGTTGTCGGCGTTTCGTGGATTATCGGTATCCGGAATTGGAAAAAATTCTGAACTTTACAGGAATTCCTGTTTCCCTTCCGAAAGACCTGAAAGACACGATTGAACGAGTAGAAATTTTTTCCGGAGAACGTCTGGAAGATATGGCAGATGTGCATATTCTCCCGAACAAAATGAAAATTACAGGACAGAACGCCTTTGGATGGCTTACGGAAATAAGGGAGGTTCAGTATTCCGGAGAACCAATTGCCTTCCGAATCCCCCCAAAACTTCTTTTGGACATATCCAAACGATTCTCTGATATTCTGATTGGGAAGGACAGAATCAAAGTAGAAGCAGGAAAGTATGTATTTGTGGCTTCAATTATTGAATTGGATAAAGAATGATGCTTTTTTCCCTGTCGGAATACAGAAACAGACAGTCTTTCATCTCTTCTCCAAAATGTGGTCTGTGCCGATTGTGTACAGGATGCAAGAGTCCTTCTATGCCCCCGAAAGGGGAGGGAAGAAAAAAGATTCTGCTTGTGGGAGAGGCGCCGGGAGAACGGGAGGATGAATTGAATGAACCATTTGTCGGAGAATCCGGAAAGTTCCTGCGGGAGATTCTGCATACGTTTGGAATCCGAATGGAAAGGGACTGCTGGAAGACAAATGCCGTTCTCTGCCGTCCGCCGGAAAACAGAACTCCAACGGAAAAAGAGATTCTTTCCTGTCGGCCAAATCTGCTGAAAACCATACAGGAATTGAATCCAAACGGGATTCTCCTGCTGGGAGCAGTGAGTATAAAATCTTTAATCGGACATCTGTTTCGGGAAAAAGTAGGAAATATCGGAATATGGGCCGGACAGGTTATCCCAAATCAGAATCCAAATGTATGGATTGTTCCGACATATCATCCTTCTTACCTTCTGCGCATTCAGAATGAAGCGGCGATTGTTCTGTTTCAGAAACATATTCGAAAACTTCTGGATGTCTGTCAGAACAAGCCGTGGGAGAATCCTCCGAATTTTTCGGAACAGGTGGAAAGGATATATTCTCCTTCTGAAGCTGCAAAACGAATACAGGTATGGTGCGGGAAAAAAGGGAGATTTGCCTTTGATTTTGAAACAAATACACTGAAACCGGAACGGGAAAAAGCGGCTGTTCTTTCCTGTTCTGTCTGCTGGTGGGGAAGGGAAACAATCGCTTTCCACTGGACAGAGGAAACCAAGGAAGCTGTCGAAGCCCTTCTCTATTCAGACAGTGAAAAAATAGCGGCAAATCTGAAGTTTGAGGAAAGGTGGTGTCGGCATATTTTCGGAAAACCCGTTCCGAACTGGATTTGGGATACAATGCTGGCGGGACATATGCTCTGCAACGAACGGGGAGCGGCAGGTCTGGAGTTCCAGTCTTTTGTGCATTTGGGAGTTCCGGACTACAGTGCCTCTGTGGAAAAATATCTGGAATGTTCGGGAAAATCAGAATACAATCAGATAAAGAAAATACCAGCAGATGAACTCCTTTTGTATAATGGCCTGGACAGTCTTCTTACTTATAAGATTTTTCAGATACAGAAAAAACTGTTGAATCATCCTCCTTATGTTAAAGCCGGTTGAAAACAGCGGATACAGACTTCTTCACGAAGGAACTCTTACTCTGGCAGAGATTGAGAGAAACGGTATTCGTGTAAACAGAAAGTATCTGAAAAAGGTTATGTGGAAAATCCGGAGAACAATTGCAGAAGAAACGGAGAAACTTAAAAAAGATGAAATAGGGGTTCTCTGGAAGAAAATATATGGAAACAAAACGAAATTTGGTTCTCGTCATCAGTTAAGTTATATTCTCTTTGAGAAAATCAAAATACCAAATCCGAATCGAACGGAAAGAGGTCGATTCAAAGCGGATGAGGATGTACTGGAAGGGATTGATATTCCGTTTGTAAAAAGATACATCCGGATAGAAAAATTAAAAAAGATTCTGAATACATATCTGTCCGGGATTTGGAGAGAGGTGGATGGGGAATATATTCATCCGACGTTCAATCTTGGAAATGCAGCAACATTCCGCTCCACATCAAACAGTCCGAACTTCCAGAACATCCCGATTCGGGTTCCGTGGATTGCAAAAATAATCCGCTCCTGTTTTATCCCCCGTCCCGGACGGCAGTTGGTGGAAGTGGACTATGGACGAATTGAAGTCTGCGGTTCCACTTGCTATCACAAAGATCCAAATATGATTCGATATTTAACAGACCCGACGAAAGATATGCATCGGGATATGGCAATGAAATGTTTTATGCTTAAAAAAGAGGAAGTTGATAAAACCATTCGATACTGCGGGAAAAATATGTTTGTATTTCCGCAGTTCTATGGGGATTTTTATATTGATTGTGCCAAGAATCTCTGGAATGCAATAGGACGTTTGAAATTATGCCGTCCGGACGGAGTGAGTCTGTATGACCATTTGCGGGAGAAAGGCATTACCAGTCTGGGAGCGTGTGAAGTCGGGGTGGAACCAAAAGACGGAACGTTTGAGAAACACATTCGAAGGGTGGAATATGATTTCTGGAACAATACATTTCCGACATATATGCAGTGGAAAAAGAAATGGTGGAACAACTATTTGCGAACAGGAGGATTTTATCTGTTAACCGGATTCTATATTGAGGGGGTTTACCGTAGGAATGAAGTTATCAATTATCCAATTCAGGGTACATCGTTTCATTTTCTTCTATGGTCGCTGATTCAGATTATTCGTGAAATTAAGAAAAGAAAGATGAAAACTCTGATTGTGGGACAAATTCACGACAGTATTGTTGCAGATGTGCCTCCGGATGAATTGTCAGATTATCTGGGACTTGCACAGGAGGTTATGACAGAAAAGATTCGAAAACACTGGCCTTGGATTATTGTTCCTCTCGAAATTGAGGCGGAGGTGTGTGATATAGATAGACCGTGGAGCGAAAAACGAAAATATGAGGGGACTTTCTGATGGAACTGTATAAAAAATACCGACCGAAAACACTGGAAAAAGTGATTGGACAGAACTCTGCTGTTTTATCCCTTCAAAAGATGGAAAAAACAGGAGGGATACCGCATACAATTCTGTTTTCAGGTCCAAGCGGATGCGGAAAAACAACACTGGCGAGGATTGTCAGTCGGATGGTTGGGTGCAGTGATATGGATTTGCAGGAGAAGAACTGTGCGGATTTCAAGGGGATTGACACAGTTCGGGAGATACGGAATGTAATGTCCTCTGCCCCGCTTTCCGGAAAGAGCAGGGTTTGGATTATTGATGAGGCACACAAACTTACAAATGATGCTCAGAATGCATTTCTGAAGATTCTGGAGGATACACCAAAACACGTTTATTTCTTTCTCTGTACTACAGAACCACAGAAGTTGATTACAACCATTCGGACACGTTGTACAGAAATATCTGTAAAACCATTATCAGATACAGATTTGGAAAAAATCATTCGAAGAGTTTGTAAACTGGAAAAAGCAGAGATTTCGGATAGAATATTAGAAAAATTGATAGAGGTTTCCGGAGGTTCGGCTCGAAAAGCCCTTGTCTTTTTGAACCAGATTATAGGACTTCCGGAAGAGGAGCAGGAGAAACTTCTTTTTTCCAGTACAGAGGCACTTTCGATTGAACTGGCTCGTGTTTTGTTTAAGAAGGGGACTCGATGGCAGGAAGTTGCTTCTCTTTTGCGGAAATTGGAGAAAGAAGACCCTGAACAGATTCGATGGATTGTTTTGGGTTATGCCAAATCTATTTTACTGTCTGGAGGGCCTTTGGCTTACAGGGCTTATCAAGTTATTCGGGTTTTTCAGGACAACTGGTATGACTCAAAAACAGCAGGATTGGCAGTTTCCTGCTATGAAATGATTGAAAACACGCCGAAAGACTGATAATAAATACAGAGGAAACAATGGAAAAAGAAAAAAACCAGTTTTTAGACATAGATATTTTGAATCTGGACAAGGAATGGCTTCTTCAGCCAAAGATTTTTTACAAATATTCCAAACAATATGCGATGGTAAGGAAAAAATTGGAGGAAGCAAAAATAGAACTGGAAGTGGTTCGAGCCGATTTGGATAAGGCCGTTCGGAAAAATCCGGAAAAATATGGGATTTCAGGAAAACCGACAGAAACAGCAATTTCTGGGGCTGTTCTTTTGACAAAGACATATCAGGAGGCACAGCAGAAAGTAATAGACCTAAAGTATCAGGCAGATATTTATTCTGCAGCTGTTTCTGCACTCATACAAAGAAAAGACGCCCTTGAAAATGAAGTTCGCCTTTTTGGTCAGTCTTATTTCTCTATTCCAAAAGCAGATATGGAGTCAAAAGACACAGTAGAAAAAATGATGGAAGAAAATAAAAAGAAGAGGATTCAAAAATATGGAAAGAAATGATATTATTCTCTTTCTGATTCTGTTTCCTTTGTGGTTTTACATTTTGGTAAAATTAAGCATATTTGCCTATTATAAAGCACGTCAACAGTATAAAGAAATGGAAAACAGAGAAAAAGAACAGGAGTAATTTATGCGAAAGCAGGAAAAAAGAAAGGCAAGGATTTCAACCGCTCTTAATACCCAGCGCCGTCGGGAAATTATCAAACGTGGATTTGGTCCGAAGACATTTCGAGTTCCGGAAGGTGTGGAAATCTTCCAGTTAAAATCCGGTGTAAGTACAATGAAAATAAATATCATTCCCTACAAAGTCGGGAAAGGAAATCCAATGGCGGATGAGGGAACTTATCACTGGGAAAGGACTTTCTACGTTCATCGAAACGTAGGACCTAATCAGGAATGGATGGTCTGTCCGCAGAAAACCGCTTCCAAACGCTGTCCCATTTGTGAAAAGATTGCAAAACTTCAAAGGGACCCGGAGGCCGATCAGGAACTCATTAAATCACTGGTTCCGTCCAAACGTCAATTGTTCAATGTAGAAGAGCTCTCCGACCCCGGAAAAGTAAAACTCTTTGAAATCAGTTATCACTATTTCGGCAAACAACTGGATACAGCCCTAAATAATGCTTATGAGAGTGAAGAGGACAATATGGACAACTTTGCCGACCCTGTAGGCGGGTATTCTCTGAAACTGGCACTGGAGGAAGGAAACTATGGGATTTATGTTTCCGGTGTGTCCTTCAAACAGCGTCCGGATATTCCGGATGAGATTCTCGAAAAAGCACAGTGTTTGGATGACCTGCTGAATATTCCGTCCTATGAGGAGATTTTGAAGGAAATGTCCGGGATGGATACAGAAGAAATGTCCTTTTCTGATGAGGAGGATATTGAGTCTGAGGACAGTGAAGAGGAAGACGATGACAATGAGATTCCATTCACGGACACCCCAAAAAAGAAAGGGAAAAAAGCAGTAGAAGAAGATGAAGAGGAGGAAGATGAGATTGAAGAAGAGGAAATTGAAGAAGAGGACGATGAAGTTGAAGAAGAGGAAGCAGTTCCTCAGAAAAAGAAAGGGAAAAAAGCAGTAGAAGACGAGGATTTTGATGTAGAGGAAGAGTGGGAAGAAGAGGAGGATGAGATTGAAGAAGAGGATGAAGAAGACGTTTTCCCAAAAAGGAAAGGAAAGAAAGTTGTTGAAGAAGATGAAGACGAGGATTTTGACATAGAAGAAGATGATGAAGAGGAAGATGATATTGACAGTGAAGAGGAGGATGAAAAACCGAAATCGAAAAAGAGATAATTCTTCCTTCGTAATACTACGGGTGTAAACCCGTAGATGGAAGTAGCCGCTGTCTTCTGGTACAATTCCAGAATGGATTACAAAAAACAGAGCCACAGCGTCTATTATACACGATACCATTTGGTAATATCGACCAAATACCGCAGAAAAGTGTTGAAAGCCGGTATTGGCGAGTATCTGAAAAAGATGATTATCGGGATTGGCGAAAGGAATCCCGAAATCGAAAAAGAGATAATTGTTTTCCTTACTTTCGGAGCGGGAGGGAGAAATCCTTCCCGCTCTTTTTCTAAAGTCCTATGAAAAAAGCAGAACAAATCCGAAAAGAACTCCTTTACCGTCCTGTTGTTCCAAAATTGTCTGAATCTGATTTTGTGAGTACCGGAAGTACTCTCTTAAATCTGTGCTGTACAGATAAACCATTTTTCGGATTTGCAAAAGGATGTTATCATCATCTTGTTGGGGATTCCGCCAGTGGAAAGACGTTTCTTTCTCTTACGTGTCTTGCTGAAGCAGCCCTGAATCCGGAGTTTGATTCTTACCGCTTTATTTATGACAATTCGGAAAACGGGGCTTTTATGGATGTGGAGAGATTCTTTGGAAAACGTGTTTTGGAACGGATGGAACCGCCACGAATTGATGAAAAAACAAATCTTCCTGTTTTTTCTTCTTCTGTGGAGGAGTTTTATTATCACGTTGACGATGCAGTTCAGGTTGGAAAGCCGTTCATTTACATTTTGGATTCAATGGATGCTCTTAGCAGTACGGAGGAGATGGAGAAGTTCTCTGAACAGAAAAATGCTTATCGAAAAGGGAAAACTGTTTCCGGATCATACAATGTCAGTAAGGCAAAACAGAATTCGGCAAACTTAAGAAAAGTTGTATCTTCTTTGCGGAAAACAGGTTCCATTCTTTTGATTATCAGTCAGACACGGCAGAACCTTGGATTCGGGTTTGAAAAGAAAACAAGAGCAGGAGGAGATGCTCTGCTGTTTTATGCTGATTTGGAAATATGGAGTTCCGTTCGGGAAAAAATTCGAAAAGTAATTAAAGGAAAACCGAGACAAATCGGCATTCGATGTCAGCTTCAGATTAAGAAAAACCGGTTTACAGGAAGAGAACGCTCTTGTATTATTCCGATTTACTTTTCTTATGGAATAGACAATATCGGTTCCTGTATTGATTTTCTCATAGAAGAAGGACACTGGAAAAAGAAAACAGGAGGGATTATAGACGCTGTAGATTTCGGAATACAGGATACACGAGAAAAACTTATTCGACAGATTGAAAAAAGCAATCGAGAAGCGGAATTGATAAAACTCACAGGAAAAGTATGGAGGGAAATTGAAGAAGAGTGTGAGGTAAAAAGAAAAAGGAGATATGTTTAATCAGGAAAACAAGATGGATTCTATAGATAGAAAAATTGAAGAAGCAGCGAAACTGCTGTGTGCTGTTTTTAATGAATGGGAAATGATGGTTTCTGTTTATAAAAATCAAAAAGTTCTTTCAGATGAAATTACAGAACATATGACAGTCGGGGCTTTATTTGCTCTGCTTCTTCTCATTGACAGATATGAAAAAGAAAAAAATAATAAAACTCCTTCGCCTCCTCCGGAGATGGACAAAATGTGAAATTGCCGCAAGGATTGCTCCTTTTGGGAAATATCCAAACGCCTTTTCCAAAAAACTGGAAACGGAGGATGAAATTCGGATGCTTCTGTATGGAACGGACAATCTTACAAAACTCGGTGTTCAATGGGGAATTCTGGAACCCGGTAAAAAGACAGAAGAAGAAAATGAAATTGTAAAGAAAAAGAGAAAAGAGGCAAGAAAAACACAGGAAGAGATTCTTGAATTTTTTAATAGACCTATTCGATGCTCCAAGAAATAGAACTCTTTAATTTCAAGTGTCATAAACACTTAACTTTTTCCTTCTCTCCCAATATTACAACACTGGTTGGGAGGACAGGAGCTGGAAAAACAGCCGTCTTAACGGCTTTGTACTGGGTGTTTTTTAACAAACCAACAGGAACTCGTTTTATTCGAAACGGACAGGAAAAGACACTGGTTCGCATTCGGATAGATAATCACACAATTGAACGGGTTCGTGGAAAGACAAAAAACTATTATAAAATAGACGGAAAAATCCTGAAATCCTTCCATACAGACGTCCCGGAGGAAGTATTAAATATTACTCGAATTGGGGAACCAAATGTTCAGCGTCAGTTTTCTCTGCCGTTTTGGATTTCAGACAGTCCTCTTGAAGTATCCAGACAACTGAATACCGTAGTCAATCTGGAACTGATTGACAATATTCTTTCAGAATCCCTTCGTATTATCACAAGAAAAACAATAGAAGTTAAAACAAAGACGGAAGAACTGGAGGAGTTGAAAAAGAGAAAAGAGGAACTGTCTTTTGTTCAGGAGGCAAAAGAAGAGTTTCAAAACGTAAAAACACTTTTTGAATCCCTTCAGACTCTTCAGAAAACTATTTCTTCTCTGGAGGAAATTCTTTCTGATTTTTCCTCCATCCAGAAAAAACAAAAGGAATATGTCTGGATAGAAAAGATTGCAACTGCTTTATCAGAACAGGCGGAACAGATAACTCAAACATCCTCTCAGATAAGAAGTCTGGAAAGTCAACTATATACATTAAAACAGAAAACAGAGGAACAGAACAGACTCTCTGTACAAATAAATGAACTGGAAGAGAAAATAAAAGAACTAACAAAAGACAGATGTCCTCTATGTCTTCGAAAAATGACGTAATTGCTCTGGCCTGTTCAGATATTCATTTGTGTCATACCGCACCTGTCTGGAGAAGTACAGAAAAGAACTGGTATGATGCAATGAAGCGTTCTATTCTTCAACTGCTTCAGTTGCAAAAGAAGTACGGAGGGGTTCCAATTCTCTGTGCAGGGGATATTTTTGACAGATGGAACAGTCCTCCGGAACTGCTGAACTGGACGATTTCTTTGCTGAAAAAAAGAAGCGGAGAGATTTATTCTGTTGCCGGACAGCACGATTTGCCGATGCACAATCCTGATTTATTAAGCAAAAGTGCTTATCACACTTTGTTTCTGTCTGGTGTTATTCATCCGCTTTCCGGAAAATCAGAACCGGTTCAGATAAAGAAAGATGTTTTTGTCTTTGGATTTAATTATGGTGAAACAGTCCAAAACTGTCCAAAGAAAACCGGATTATCCATTGCTTTATCTCATCAGTACATATGGATTCCGGGATACGAACACAGAGAAGCGGACGAAAAATCACGACTGAGTGCTAAATGGGAATCTGTCCTGTCTTACAATACAGTGATTTTTGGGGATAATCATATAGGATTTTCGACCAAAATCGGAAAAACAAACATTTTTAACTGCGGTTCTTTGATGTGCCGCTCCTCCGATCAGATTCATTACAGACCGCAAATAGGTTTGATTTTGTCGGATGGAAGAGTTGTCCCGCATTATTTGGACTGTACAGATGATTCTTTTCTCCCTGTAGAAGAAGTGAAAGAGGACTTGTCAGAACGAATGAAGCAGTTCTTCAAAGAAGTACAGGATTTGCAGGAGGTTAATCTTGATTTTGAAGAGTATGTCCGCATTTTATCAAAAAAACTTCCAAAACATATTCAGACAATTCTGTTAAGTTTACTGGAGTCGGTACGATGAATGCTCTGGAACAGTATCTTCAGATAAAAAAGAGATTGGAACAGTTTCTCCAGAAAAAGCAGGAATTAGACTGGCAGATGAAGCAAATACTGAAAACTCTGAAAACACAATACAATGCCTCTTCTGTTAAAGAAGCAGAGGAACTTCTGAAAAAACTGAAAGAGAAAGAAGAAAAGGTAAAGAAGAGTTTTCAAGAAACTTTTCAGGAGTTTGAAGAGAAATGGAAGAACGTCTTATAAGAGAATATGAGAAAAAGATTTTGCAGAAAGAATCAGAACAGAACTTTCTGAAAAAGGAGATTCTGCAAAAAAAGGAGGATATTCAAAAAACAGAAGAAGAGATAGAACACAGAAAAACAGCACATTCTGTGTTGCAGGAGGCATCAGAAAAGATTCAGCAAAAAGTTCATACACAAATTGCTTCTGTGGTATCCAAATGTCTTCAGACAATATTTCCGGATAAAAACCTGTCTTTTCAGATACAGTTTGAGAATAAACGGGGGAAAACAGAAGCCAAACTGGTTTTGTTAAATAATGGACAGGAAAGAAATCCAATGGAGGATGAAGGAGGGGGAATATTGGATGTGATTTCCTTTGCCCTTCGTGTTGCTTGTCTGTCTTTATCCAAACCGCCCCTTCGTCTAATACTCATACTGGATGAACCATTTAAGTTTGTGTCAGAAGAGTATCAGGAGAATGTAAAAATCCTACTGGAGGAAATTTCAAAAACACTTGGAATACAAATAATAATGGTATCTCATATTCAAAATCTAAAAACAGGAAAAGTCATAAATATAGGACGGGGTTGACTTTTTGAGAGTTTGTGGAAAGGACTGGTCAACTCCCGTCCCAAATATTTTACCAAGCTGTTATCGTTAAATCCGAAAAAGCATTCATCGTATGCGGCGGCGTCCGGTGCCGATTGCCGGCAGCGAGTTTGTGCTGGATGTGGATACGGTGATTGTGGCAATCGGTAACGGGGCCAATCCTCTTCTGCAGCAGACGACGCCGGGGCTGAAATTTAACAAA